>ENA-OZSE01000001-OZSE01000001.1-human-gut-metagenome-genome-assembly--contig:-NODE-1-length-135917-cov-9.582554_pt1 | contig 135917 bp, 140 predicted proteins | sample MGYA00243279_ERZ653967 | MGnify/ENA primary metagenome ERZ653967 (study PRJEB26926, sample SAMN06164745) | human gut metagenome | biome: ENVO:00009003; feature: ENVO:2100002; material: ENVO:00002003...
TACGAGATCATGCCTAGTCTCGTGGGCTCGGAGATGTGTATAAGAGACAGGAGATAAACAATGGAATTTAGTAAGAAGAAGAAAAGTCTGTACAAGACTGAAACTCCTGCGCAAGAAAATGCCTTTGTTAAGGCAGGATTGAAAGTGTCTGCGGAGACTGTGAGTGGTAATGGTGCTAAGAAGTATAGCACTAGTAATGATGCATTTGTGGATAACTTCGCAATGATTGCAAATTTCAAAGCTCCTCGTGAATATTCTGAGGTAGCTAAGGATATGTATAAATTGTGGAGTATTAGTCCAAAGAAGTGTTTGCAACTCGCAGTGTATATCCGCTTGATTACTCGTGAGACTCAGATTGTTCTTCCTAATGAAACCATCACCTTAGATGTTCAAAGAGGACAAGGTTTAAAGAATGAAGGTATTATGCGTATGCTATGGTTAGCAATGCATCACAAACTAACATTCATGGCTAACCTACCTTATTTCATTGCTGCTGGTTCTTGGAAGGATGTATTTGAAATGATGAGCCTTGATTTACAATATCATGGCTGGGAAGGAAGAAAGTTGGATTGGAACTTCATGCGTAAGACTATCTTAGCTGGATTAGCTAATGGTCATACAAGTGAATTGGTAAAGAAATATCTGCCAACTATTCGTTCAGTAAAAGAATGTAAAACTGTTGAATCACAAGCCCGTACTATTATTGGTCAGTATTTGGCTTCTTGCATTTATGGTAAGAAGTCCGATAAAGATGCTTCTGATAGCCGTGCTGCACAACGTAAATACAGAAAACTCAAACAGAGTGGAACTGCTCATACTTGGCAGCAAATAATTAGCCAGAAGAGGTTGCTCGAACTTGACTTCAATACCATTCATGGACGCGCTCTGAGCCTTCTGGTAGGCTCTAAGTTCTTGAAAAATCAAGGATTGACAGAGAAGTATGCGAAGTGGATTGGTGGTCGTAAAACGGCTAAATATACTGGATTTGTGTTTGAACTGTTTCAACCACTTGGTAACAGTTATTATACTAACAGGCTGGAAGACTACAGAGAAGAGACTATCAATGCACAATTTAATGGATTAGTTGAGACTGGAAGACAGAATCTCAACCAAGACAGCAAGTTGTTGGTAGTTAGAGACATTTCAGGTTCTATGACCGCAGAGGCTATCGGAACTAATATGTCATCTTATGCTATTGGTAAAGCAATGGCTCTCTATTTCTCTGCATTATTGGATGGTCCATTTAAGGATGCCTATGCCACATTTAGCAATACTTGTAAGCTTTGCAAGTGGCAAGGTAAGACTGCTATTGAAAGGTGGGCTAATGACAAAGACAGCAACTTTGGAAGTACTAACTTGCAATCTGTGGCAGATATGTTCGTTAAGCTGAAAAGCTCAATGAAAGTATCTGAGAATGAGTTCCCAACTGGAGCGTTGCTCATTAGCGATGGTGAGTTTAACTGGTGTGGTAGCAATGTAACCAACTTTGAGGAATTTAGAAATAGACTCCGCAGAGGTGGCTTTAGTAAGGAGTATGTTGATAACTTTAAGTTAATCCTCTGGGATTTGCCTAATGGTTATTATGGTAGGGGAATGAAGCCTAAGTTTGAAGACTTTGCTGATGCTCCTAACAACTTCTATCTAAGTGGCTATGACCCTGCCGCTATTGCATTCATCATGGGAACTAAGCCATTTAAGGCTAGTCCTAGAAATGCTACAGAGTTGTTCAATGCAGCTATGGACCAAGAACTACTGAATCGACTTGTTATTGTTGAAAACAAAAAGAAAAACTTTAAAAAGAATAAGAAATGATTAAGCTTAACACACTACTGGCTAAAGTAGACCATAGTCAATCAATGTTCAACAGAATGGTTGGTGACTATGCTGCCTTCTTTAAGAAGAATCAGGGCATGTTCCAAGGTATTAAGAAGACCTTTAAGCCCAGAGATGGCTATGCTGAAGATGCTCGTTATATGGGCACAACTAAGGTAGCCACAACTGTAGAGGAGAAACTCGAATGGTTTGAGCAGAACTCTATTCCTTATCTGAATGAACTATTTGCTGTTGAAGCAACTAACTCTGCTGGTGCACCGAGAGTTGAATTGATAGTAGATGGTATATCATTCGGTAAATTGACTGCTCTTGACCTTATGAGGCTCAAGACTATCCTGACAGGTAAACCACTGGAGGATATGTATAACAACATTCCTGTCCGCTCTGATGCAGAGGTATGGCTTGAAGGTACTGACCCAGAATATGCTGGACGTAGCATCTGCCAAACAGAAATGTTGAAAGGTGTAACACGTACCACAGAATCTGAGGAATGTATCCTTAAAGACCCGAATCTTGACCCAGCACGTCTTCCTGCTAACTATAATGCCAAAGTTACTATCAAGAAAAAGACGGTAGAAACTGGTGATTATACATTGCAGAAGTTTACTGGTGAATGGACTCAGAGACAACGTGCTGAATTGCTGAGAAGAAGGAGTAACATCCTGGCAGCAGTGACAGAAGCGCTGAAGGTTGTTAATGATACTCCCGCCGAGAATCCTAATCTTGACGTGGACAAGTTGATTACCTTCTTACATCATGGTAAATAAAAAATAAAAATATTGACTAAAGCTTTAGCTTAAGCCTCAGCGTTACTAAATCCTAGATATTTAGCATAAGCATTGAGTCAAGAGCTTTAGCTTTAGCCTTATTGTGAGAAACCAGTAGCTATGGTTCAAAATAATTAATTAATTATTAAATCTAGCCATTCACGGGTTCGAATCCCGTGCGCGCCTCTAAATCCTTTGTTTATGGGTGGGATAGGAATCAACATATTAGATGAGCAGTATTGCAAGTAAGCAGCAATCAATATGACTCTTATGTGTATGATTCTCACCCTCTCTAACATGGCGCGCTGGTGAAGTGGATTAACACGCTAGACTATAAAACAGCATTAGCATCAGGCTATTGAACGTTATCTCACAAACCGAGGGCTATCATCGAGGAGTTTCGAGTTAGTCTTTGGGGGTTTAGCTCAGTTGGTTAGAGCACACGAATTTTAATCGTGAGGTTGGGGGTTCGAATCCCCCAATCCCTGCTCCATTTTGTGTCATGTTATAATATTAACTAATAATACTACCTGTCTGTGAAGATGGGTAGTAAAAATAAGGGAATACGCGAACGGTAGAGCGGCAATCGAGGTGATACACATTCTAGGTCAGTATTATTGTGGGTTCGAATCCCACTTCCCTTACAAATTCTTTGTAAATTTGCATTTTATCCATGTTATTGGTCTGTGAAGATAGATAACCGTTAGCAGAGTATTAGTAATTTCGACATTACGATGGGATATAGCAATATATTTGATTGTTACAAAATTTAACATTATTCACTTTGTAGAGTCTAAAGATTGCACTATCTTTGTACTCAGAAACGTTGAGAGAACGTGATTGTGTTTGTGTTTTATTTATCCCATTGTTGAGGGGAGTGCGCCACAGTTGGAGAGGTGGGACAGACTGTAAATCTGTTGCCTTCGGGCTGAGTAGGTTCGAATCCTACCACTCCCACAACAATATCTGCTAAAGTCAAGTGCTTTGGTAAAGAGTATGCTCGTCTGTGAAGATGGGCATATTTAGTCTGTAGGTTCAGCCTTCCAAGCTGGAGATGAGGGTTCGAGTCCCGCGCCTATTAAAGTATTAGATTGAAAATGGAACACAAGATTAAGAGAATTGTCCAGAGACTATTATTCAGTAAGATAGAACCTGGCTTAACTATGAGAGGAGCCGTTAGTTTATAAGGAACTCATCTTAGAAACTATAAAACCTTCGGAATTAACTTTAGTTGACCTTACTTGGAGCAAGGAAAGAAAAGCTGCTGGAGAATATACAACAAGAAATAGTTCCTATAATGGATTGTGATACCTTTAAGAACTCTGGTGTTACACTCAGAACTATTAAAGAAGCTATGGACGAAAGATGTAATAATAGGTATCTGTTATATACATTATGTCTAAGAGGAGCACCTTTATCTGCTACTTGGGATTGGCTTAATAGAAACATCTATGATAATACCCTTACTGAGTTCTCTAAAGATAAAATATTTACCAGTGGCTACTATGGGAAAAATTACTTGATGGAATTAAAGCATAGACAGTCTTCATTTATAGAGATCTATCATTATAAGGACACTCACCCTATGGTAACTGGATTAATTCATTGGTAAGAAATATATTACACCAGGCTATGCTGAGTGAATTTTCACTTAGGACTGTTGTAGTTACGATAGAGGGTGAAACTCACTATAAGGAAACAAACAGCAAATCTATTTAAGCATCAAACTTTTAATTTGACAACGCTAAACAATGTTTCCTGTTAAATTGGGCGGTGGCGCAACTGGTTAGCGCATCTCTCTGATAAGGTTCTGGGTTCAAGTCCCAGCCGCCCAACGTAAGTTAAAAAATTAACCAATAAGAAGCCTAACAGCAAACTTTTAATCAACATTTGCACCAGTTATTTGCGAACACGTTAATTAAATGGCTTCTGCAAATAGTCCCTTAGCTCAGCTGGTAAGAGTATCTGGCTTACATCCAGGAGGTCGTTGGTTCGAATCCAACAGGGACTACAAATTAACTATTTAGATAATGAATACTTGTGATATTTGCATAGAAGAAACTTGCAAAGGTAAGCACGACTGCCACTGTAGTACGTGTAAACTAGCTTCTCAATGTCCAAGATTTTTGCATCCAACAGTTCGTATAACTAATAGATGTACACAATCTTGTTCACATTGTTGCTTTGAGAGTTCACCCAAGAGTGATGTCTATTGATAAAGCTAAAGAAATTGCTTTATTCTTTAGGAGTAATGAAATCAAGAGTGTTAATTTGATGGGCGGAGAGTTCTTCTGTAATCCATCGTGGTATGAAATCTTAGACATTCTTCTTAGTGAAGTAATCTCAGCAAGATTAGTTACTAATGGGGATTGGGCTAATAACGAGGAAGTAAAATCTAAACTATCACTGCTTATTAGTAAATATTCTAATGTTATTAGATTTGGAGTATCTAAGGACAGATGGCATACTAATAAGAATGTGGATAGTGCAGCTTCTTTCTTAGAAAGTCAAGGTGCTAAATATCATATCACTGAACCTAAAGAGGCAACTGATTCTTCAATAGTTCCTATTGGTAGGTCATTCTTACAAGGCTCATTTTATAGTATGATGGGTTGCCATAATCCAGCAAATAAGTATTCATTTCTTATAGATGAGGAAGGATATATTTATAAATGCCCATTTGGAGTATGGGAATATGCTAATGTGTCTGATTATCTAAATGGTGGCTTCTCTGTTAGATTTAAGGAGTTTAACAAGAAATTCTATGATATATTCATAATATCTTGTGCTTCTTGTATAAGAGGAGCTGAAATAGAAAACTCATTTGTGAAAGTATAGAAGGCGTTTCTAGAGCGCATCGTAGACATTCCTATCCCTGACAGCAAATATGGAATCCACATCGTAGGGTGGCGTTGGTACTACAGCAAGGGTAACTGTAGTAATTGGGGAGTTAGCTCAGCTGGTGGTAGCTTCTGACTGTTAATCAGATGGTCACGGGTTCGAGTCCCGTACTCCCCTCAACCTGGCAAGGTTATGTTTAATATAAAACTAAATTTAGTAGATTTGCTGTGAAGTAAGTCTACTATATGCGTCGGTGGCATGACGGTCTCCAAAACCGTGATATGGGGGTTCGAATCCCTCACGGCGTGCAAGCGATTAGTTAATAAGAAGACTTACAGCAAACATTTATGATTATAGCAGTATATTTTGGATTGCAAACATCAACAATAGTCTTCTGTAAATTGGGAGGTAGGCTAGTCTACTACATTTGGGATGTAGAGGTTGCGAGTTCGAATCTCGTCCTCCCAACAATTTGTTCATCAAATTTATCTATAAGAATACTTACAGCAAACTTAAAAAGCTATTCAAACAAACTGTAACTTTGTCTAAACGTAGGTTCGATCCACCATTGTGTGTTATTATAAGGGGAGGTTGAAATGTTGGTGTAGTCCGAGAGGGCGAAAGAAAGTATTCTGACAATGGGGAGGTAGCATAATTGGCTAATGCGCTAGATTTGCAATCTGGAGGATTGGGTTCGAGTCCCACCTGCTCCACAACTCTTATAGAGTTATTCGTTAATAATGTATTATTGAAACTGACTCAAATAGAGAATATAGGAACTCATAAGAAGTATTCTATGTAGGGTTGCCCGAGGGGCTGGTCTGCAAAACCAGTTAGAACGGTTCAACTCCGTTACCCTACTCTATTTTTAGTTAAACTACAAGAAGTCTAACAGCAAAACCTCAAGCCTTGTAAGCCGTAGGTAATTGGTTCGAATCCAATAAGTGGGAATTTCCCATTTTAGCTCATTTGGGTAGAGCAACGTATTAAAATGACTTCTGAACCCACATCTATTGTTAATACAGTAATGTGGGTATTTCACTCCGTAGCTCAGCCTGGATAGAGCACCTCACTTTTAATGAGGGAGTCCTGGGTTTAAATCCCAGCGGAGTGACAAGGTGCTCAGACACCTCCTTTCAACCATAAGGGGACGTACAGCAAAATGTACTTATACTAACAAATGATTGAACCGTGCTGGGTAAGTATGGTGTCTCACATTCTGAATTGGGAGAATGGTAGACATTAAAAGTAAACCCATGTCCCCTGTTAAACCCATCCTAGGATTTCTGTTTCGGGAGGTAGGATGGGTTTATTTCACTAACAAGATTGACATATTCTATTCAGTAACACTTATTAATTATGAAAGCAATTAAATTGATTAAGAAAGCTGTTAAGTGGTATTTTGATAGGACTGCTAATTCCTACGTTTACCCTACTGGAACTCTCCCTATTATAAAGGAGTAAGTTCCTATGCTGCTGAAGGGAATGTCAATAAAAATTTACGGAGGTTTGCCAGAACGGTAATGGAACGGACTTGAAATCCGATGTAACGTACCCATTCGTTGAGTAGGTTCGACTCCTACAGCCTCCTCTACTTTAAACAAACAGATTATTATGTTAGGAAGATTTAGAAAAGCTAATGTGCTTAGTAAGAAGAAACTAGGGCACATTTATGACACAGCTATGAAGGCTGTAGGCAAAGAACCTGTAATAATTAAAGCTATCGCAGGTGGGTTTAGTGATGAGTGTAAGAAGTTGGTAGAAGAGCGGTTTGAGTATCTTGAAGCTGTTATATCTACTGGTAAGTTTTACAAAACACCACGTAAACTAAAGAAGAGAATATGCAAGGATATATCTGCTAGATTTAATCTGTGCGTGATTGTCCTGAATCAATGGGATGATTATAAACTTATAAACAAGCATGATTGACGTATTAATAACAGACATTGTATTTGATTGGACTTTCCTCAAACCTTTAATTGAAAGAGACGATGGAAAGAAAGAATCAAATGAAGTGGATGAATCCACGCAACAAGCATTGGCGCAGGCAGAAGTTAGTCCAGAAATATATTACTAGGCTAAAGAAGTTTCCTGCAAGTAGTTACGGATTATGGTGTGATAACTATAATCAACACTGGACTTTATCTTACAAAACTACAAGTACTCCATGTAGTTGTGTAAAGGTGAAAGATATAACAGAAGAAAATTTAAGGAAGAAACTAAACTTAAGATAGAAATGTTTTAAGTTATTTAATCTATAAGAAGTCTAACAGCAACTTTATTAGCAATTTCGATTATGGTTCGACTAGTTTGGGTTCGAATCCCAACAACCTCCCAAAATATAATTAATATGGAGGTTGTAGTGTAAGCACAGTATATGCAAAAAATGACTTCTGATGATGCCCCGTTAGCTCAGTGAATAGAGCAACGCCCTTCTAAGGCGTGGGTCGATGGTTTGAATCCATCACGGGGTACTAATTAATAAAATTATGGTGGAAATTAAGAAAGAGATTACGCAGTGTAGAGAATGTCCCTATTGTAGAATCACTCCTGACCCTGATGACTGGTTCAACGATGATGATGAGAAGGCTCTCTGCACAGAATCAGGAAATAAACTGATTGAAGGAATGTTAAGACCTTATGAAAAGGTAATAATTCCAGATTGGTGTCCTTTAAAGGCTAACTAAACTCAAGTACCCAATTCCGTACACCAGAAGGTTAAAATGGGGAAGTAGTTCTAAGTGCGGATAGCTAGCCTTTCACAATAAATTAGACCGAGGTTGTGGTTAGGTGAAATGCCTTAAGTAGGATGAGGGTACAACTCACTGGTCATAAATGGAAGTGGATGTAGGTCTTATATGGTGTTTATAGTTCAACGGTTAGAATAACTGATTGTGGTTCAGTAGACGTGGTTTCGACTACCACTAGACACCCTTTAGTAATGGGTTTTAAAATAAAATCTTCCTGTTTGTTTACCATTACTTAACGTGGTTTAGAAGGGTTACACGAGATAACAATCCTTCCTCTTGGGGCGGTAGCTCAATGGTAGAGCGCAGGTCTGAAGAGCCTGGCGTTGGAGGTTCGATTCCTCCTCGCCCCACGTCGATTAGTAGATAAGGACTAACAGCAATTTATCTTTTGTAGCCAAAGCAGCGGGTCTGGGGTTCGAGTCCCCACGTTAGATTCGTCTAATAGTAGCTCAGGCGGTAGAGCAGCAGCCTAATAACAAAGATAGTCCTTAGCTGTTTTACAGAATTACAGGGTAAAGAAATTCTGTATGGAGAGTAAACCTTGATGGTGATAGGGGCTACCTGCTAAGTAGTTTCGTACATAAAAAGTGTATGTGGTTCGATTCCACTGCTCTCCGCGAATGTTTGGAACTTTTATTATAACTTAAAAACTTATTGTTATGAATGAGGTTCAAGTATTAAATCCGAAGACGTTGGAACAAACTCCATCTCTTCCTAATGTTGTCATAGCTGTAATTAATCAGCTTATAAAGAAGTATTGGAATGGTAGTTGCAGTACCATTCGTGTAAATGATATTCTAGTATTTGTTGGTTTAGCTACTACTTATCCCATTGAAAGCATTATGAGTAGTAACTGGGTTGAGACTGCTAAGGCTTTATACCAAAGCTGTGGTTACAAAGTCTCAGAAATAAGTAGAGGTGAGGACAAGTACTTAGAGTTTAAACTGAGTTAATGTTGGGTTAGACGAACTGGTCAAGTCACCACACTTTCAATGTGGAGATTAGGGGTCCCCTACCCAATACCTTGTAGTCCTCCTTAATAGGATAGTTAGGCTAGCACCCACCTTAACTGTTCTTATAATACTAGTTAAACGCCTAGCGGGGGTTAGAACAGTTAAAATGCTCCTATCTACTAACTGGTTAGGTAATTGCCCTCTCAAGGCAAAAATACGGGTTCGAATCCCGTTGGGAGTACTATAACTATCAAGTGTAAAATCTTACTACGATGCCCAAACGAGCCAAATGTGTTTTGGGAGAAATGAAAAGAAGACAGGAAGGAATCCGAAAGGGATTTAAATGATATTAATAGGGCTTCCGTCTTGATAGTTATTTAACGAGTGTGAAGTGTTACGGTAGCATACCGCCCTGTCACGGCGGCGGAGGGGTTCGACTCCCACACATTCGGCTTGTATTTATCATTAGTACAAGAAGGCTTACAGCAAATTTTATCTCTAAGTATTCAATTGGTAAGTGAAAGACGCAGGGTTCGAATCCTTGCCTATACCGTCGAAGTCCTGTTGGGTATAGTCGTTTAGTGGTAAGATGTATTAGAAAACAGGCTGAGCACACATCTAAGTATGTGTGCTAATTTGCCTCCGTAGCTCAATAGGCAGAGCAACTCACTTGTAATGAGAAGGTTGTAGGTTCGATTCCTATCGGAGGCTCAAAATTAGTCCTATTTGTTAGCAATAACAGTAGGACTTATTCTTTCTAAATAGCAAGATTCTCAGTAGTACTACAAAGATTAGCATTTGCAAATGTTATTATGTAAAATGAATTATGAGTAGCTTTAAAGACGGATTAAGGAGAAGTGGTCAGAGTGTACTTGATGCAAGGGCGCAGAACTTGTATGAAATGACAAAAATTGAAGAGGAACGATTCATCCAAGAATGTAAGATGAAGGTTCTTCGTATCAAGAATGAGTTAAACAAGCACAGAGACCTATCTGTAAAATCCACTACTTCGTTGGAAGTTGGTAATGGCTTTGACCCTAAGGCTTGGGTAGCTAAGAGACATCAATTGGAACGTGACTTACGAGTTGCTAACATTGAATATGCTCTTGCACTTAAAGTTGATGGTGAAGAGTTCCCAGCTGACGAAACTGAGGAAATGATTAATGTAGCAGAAGTGCTAGAAGACGATGCTAAATTGAAGTAATTATGGGAAGTGGAAGTTATTCCTTTGCAGCTTATTCTGCATTATCTACCGATAGAGGGTATGCAACTAAGTCAGCTGATGCTGTCTTTACGAATCACACTCTATCAGCAAAGTCAGACATTAAACTGTCTAACGTAAATGCAAGAAACTATAACACACAGGTTAAACCAGAAATGATTAACACTGGTGTTAGGGAAAGTAGAGATAGCAACGAACATCCTGAAACTACTCCGATTATCATTGCTCTTGATGTTACTGGTTCAATGCGTAGAACACCCCATGAAATGATTAAGGATAACTTCCCTAAACTCATGGATGCTCTAATGCAACTGGGAGTTAAAGACCCGCAGCTGTTATTTATGGCTGTTGGCGACCATGAGTATCCTATTCAAGTTGGACAATTTGAATCTGATACTGAGAAGATTGTAAACTCTCTTGAAGAGTTTGTACTCGAAGGTGGAGGAGGTGGAAATGCTGGTGAGAGCTACTTATTGGCTCATATAATTGCTGGCTATCACACTGAAACAGACTCATGGTTTAAAAGACACAAGAAGGGTTATCTATTCACTATTGGTGATGAACCCAACTTGCACGGCATCAGTGGACGTGCTTTGGAAGATTTCTTAGGCTATCAACACCCTGCTAATCCTATTAGCGAGGAAGAGGCTGTCAAGAAAGCTCAAGAGCAATATAACGTCTATCATATTCATGTTACTAATGGTAGCTATGGTACAAGAATTGCTCCAGGTTGGAAGAATCTACTTGGACAGAATGTACTTACTTGTGATTCACACAATGTTCACAACGTAATTGCTGAAGCCATTAAGCAACACGAAGACCTCGCTAATGTGATTTATGAGGAAGGGATTGTAACCTATACTCCACCTAGCGAAGGTGAAGAAAGTGGAACTTATACCTATTAAGAAAAGATGAATGAAATTGTATTAGGCTCGTTCTTTGGTGACGAGGGTAAGGGACAAACCGTCCATAATTTATGTAAGGCACATCCTAAAGAAGAAACAATAGTTATTCGATTCAGTGGTGGACATCAAGTTGGTCATACTGTAAGGCATGGTAAACTTGAACACACGTTTAGTAATTATGGTAGTGGAACTTTACTCGGCATACCAACGTACTGGTCTAAATACTGTACTGTAGACCCTATTACTACTATGAGAGAATTGGTAGACTTAAATAAGCTCGGAGTCTATCCAGAGATTATCTACCATCCACTCTGCGAGGTTGTTACTCCCTTTGATGTTATTAATCAATGGAATAATGAGGAGAACCTTAAACATGGTACTGTAGGTACAGGATTCAAATCTGCTCTTGATAGAGTAGCCGCTGGTTATCATATTACTGTTCGAGATTGTGCTAATATCATGGTTCTAAGAGCCAAGATTGCATCACTTATTAAGAACTACTATGATTTCAGTTCCAGCCTTCCAATGTATAATATTGATGATTGGTGTGTTAGAGTGCATGAATACTTCAAATCTGTAACAATATATGACGAGAATATTCTTACTCGTTATAAGTACAAGGTCTTTGAAGGTTCACAAGGTATATTACTAGACCAGAGATTTGGTATAATGCCTTATTGTACTCCAAGTAACACTACTTGTCAAAATGCTATGGAAATTATTAACAGGATAAAGCAAGTATCTAAGAATCACTTAGATAGAATGACGGAAGAGATAACAGACCATGTGTATGTTATCAGACCATATATTACCAGACATGGTAATGGTCCAATTCCTACCTCTAAACCTGTTAGAGCTGTAGATGACCCTAATAATCAGTTCAATGAGTTCCAAAAGACTCTTAGAGCTGTGGAGTTCGATGTTAAATTATTCGAACACGCATTATTAGTAGATTCTACTTTCATTCCAAACCATTATATACACAGGAGGATGTTAGTTATCACCCATAAGGACGAAATTACATCACAGTTCAACGATGAGCTACTTTCTGGTAATTGGGAAGGACAATTTAGCGGCATGAATTTATCTTACTATGACGAACTCATGGTATAGACTATTGTAAGACGACTCACAGCAAAGAAAATATTATGACTTTAAAATAGTGAACCCCACTGCGGAGGTTAAAGAGTTAGTGGGAAGGTCGTCTGTTCTATTGGGCTATAGTGTAATGGTTAGCACACAACACTTTGACTGTTGTAGTCTAGGTTCGAATCCTGGTAGCCCAACATAAAGATTAAATCTTATGAAGGCAATGAAGGATAAGAGAAAATTCGGAGGAGCATCTCCAGTATCTAAGAATCGTAACTGTAAGAAATTCGGATATAGTTATGATAAAGAGGTAAGGAGAATCTGGCGAATTGAGGCGAGACAGTTAGCTCATAAAATACTAATGCACCTACCTGTTAGTAGAGAGGAAATTCAAGCAGCATGGAGCAACCCATATACTGATAGCTCTGTGTTAGGTGTTCCTTACATAGGAGAAGGTTACTACGATAGATGGGTAGAGCAGCAGCTGAGAGAGCTAAATGGGAGCAAGAGAAAGCAGTAGCAGTTACTAAGGCACAGCAAGAGTTTGAAGTAGCAGAACTTGAAGCTAAGAAAGCTAAGCAAGTGGCTTTAAAGGTTCAAGCAGAAGGTGAAGCTAAGGCAGCAGCAAATAGAGCATTGGTTTCAGCAGGTTTAACTCCTGCCGAAAGAGCTGAATGGGATTATAAAACAGCTGTCGGTGTAGCACAAGCTCTAGCTGAATCTAAAGTATCATGGGTTCCATCAGTAATGTTTGGAGGAAATGGTTCAAGCAATTCAGCTATGGATGCCGTAGGTTTGAAGATGTTATTGGACATTACTAAGTCTTTTGATAAGACAAGTAAATAATAAAACATAGGTTGTCGGACTAGTGGGCAACCTTCCGTAATCAGTCGGGAGCTTATAGCCCTACGATAGTGTGGCTAAATCGGACCTATAGCTCAGTCTGGTCAGAGCAACTGACTCATAATCAGGAGGTCGGGGGTTCAAAGCCCTCTAGGTCCACGTTATTAACTAAAAGATAAATTATGGCAAGAATATTTAGAGAAGCAACAACGATTGTCCCATTAACTAGCATGGAGGATGGGGATGTAGCAGAGGTAGTTGAATGGCATCATCCAGAATGTATTGGGAGTATAATTCAGAGGTATAAGGATATTATTATTTTCATAGGGAAACCTAGTGGTAATTCATATCCAACTCTCTTTGAAAGTGGGGAGTTCCTTAAGAAATGTAAAGTCAGAATACTCTCACCACGCTCATTAATCATGCTATAAGGATATTAAAGGGCTAAATCTGAGTAGCTAACAGACTATGGGGTGTTATGCCTTGCCCTTTACTTAGTAACTAAAATAGAGCTTATGAAACATTTATCACTAATTCTAATGTTTATTCCATTATTCTTATATGGGCAGCATAATGTTACTGCAACATATTATCATGCTGGACCAAAGCATGGTTTATCATGGTATACAGCTAGTGGAAATAAAATTAGTATTAAGGAACTAAATGCTAAAAAGTTAAGATGGGTAGCCCTATCACATGACTTATTGAAGCATTACAGCTATGGTGATACTATCACAGTAATCTCTGATAATCCTAAACTTAGAGGTAAATGGGTAGTTATGGATAAGATGCACAAAAGACATAGAAATAGGATAGATTTCTTAACTCCTAGTGGAAACACATTAGGGATGTTACGACCTACTAAGGTAAAGATAAAGAAACAATAATTGGGGTAGTGGCGGAATGGTAGACGCGCTGGTCTTAGGAACCAGTACCTTCGGGTGTGTGAGTTCGAGTCTCACCTACCCTACGAACTTTTAAACAAACAGGAATATGAAAGAGATTAAAGACTTTTTTGAAGAAATTGAGAAACTAGAAATAGCACAAGGTGTAATTGACATCAATGAAGCTAAAAGACTAGTGTCTGAGGCTTATGTAGCAGGTATAAACTTTCAAGCCAACCAAACTAAGCAAGGAGGTTGGTTCGAATCCAACTGTCGCCACACATCTTAATTTAATATGTATGAGTGATAAAGGCTTATTGTTTAAAAAGAGAAAAAATAATCACGGAAGCCATAATAGATGTAGTCAAGGAAGTGGCTTTCCAAGACGGGATATGGATAAATTTCCTGGAACTCATTTAGGAATGAAACTGAGGTATCAGAAAGCATCAGTAGGTCGTCTTATTAAGGGATGGAACATTAACCGTGGTTATCTAAGAACAAACAGAATAACTGGCTTTATTGACAAATTTATAGGAAAACCCTATAATGATTTAGTCAAAGCATTCTATGTTCTTATTAAGGACTTGAGAAATAGTCATAAGGAAGTAGGTCTTGCAGACCTTGAGTGGCATTTTGAACAGTTTAGATATAGAAGATGGAGAGGTGATTATTATGTGGACGATGATGGCTTAGTTCAAGTTGTTAAACCAGATAGAAAACAGACTAGTCATATCAATAAGCAACAAGTAGCATACAATAAGAAAGTTAAGATTCCTGATTTTGGTAGAGTATCTGTACCAAGAAAGGTGGATTCTAGTAAAACTAGATGCTGGAATAAATATGGCTTTCCAGACCGTGAGTTTATTCATTATGAGAAATGTCAATACCATGCTCCAAGATTCTTAGGTAATTATTGGTGTGATATGGATGGTAAGATGCTATTTTTACCAGTTTATCATGTTCCAGGTACTTATGAATATGCTAAATATTGGACTGATACTCATGGGGTTCCTAAACCTAGAGCGGGTAGATATTACTACGGCACTTATCCTAAGAAATGGGATAATAGTGGATATTGTGATAGGTTTACAGACAAGTATAGACCAGGTACTGATGAATATAAGTGGGCACAAGGTATAGAGAATGGCTGGGTAATTCCTATTATTCCATTTAGTAAGAAAGAGTTCTATGGTCTTAGATATGCTATGTATATGAGAATGCAACATAGTAAGAGAGTACTCCTTCCTAACACAGAAGAGTTAGAGAGATGTAAGGCTAATATAAGAACTCAACAAGAAGCATTAGCTAATACAGAGAACCCAGATAGTTATTGGTATGGTAAGACAGAACTAGTTCAGGGTCGACTAGAGGAAGCTAAACAAAGACTTGAAAGAACACCTAATATGGCATACTTTGAAGTAGGATATGGTCAACTATTTCCTATGGTTAAAAGGTATGACTATGAGAAAGCATTAAGAATCTATGAGCAGGAGCAAAAAGAAGCCGATTTGGAAAGACAAGAGTAACCATGTATGGTATAACAGAATTGTCAGAAGAATGCAAGTAAAGCAGATAGCACAGCTTAATGATATTTTAGAATACGAAATCTCTCAACCAAATGAGTTGGTGAATGATTGGGATATTTGTGATTGGAAGTTTGATTACAGACATCCATTCTGGAAACAATTCCACACTCCAGCTGAGTTGAGCGTATGTAATAAAACGTGCTCTGAAGTACAAGGAGTGGGTGCAGAATACCTCTTTAGAGTACCTTAATGGTACTCAATCACTGCTTCAGTATAACTAAGAGGTACATATCGGATGGTAGAATTTAGCGGCTGAAATATGCGTAAGTCTTGAGGATATGATATGTAAGTTGCAACCCTCTTAGTCATGGCTCGATGGTGGAATTGGTAGACACGTCAGGTTTAAGCCCTGATGCTCAGTAATGGGCGTGTGGGTTCGAGTCCCACTCGAGCTACTACCCTTGAATTTACTCTTAATCCTTAAATTACACTTAGTATGAATATCTTTGGTAACACATCAACAGGGTTTAGTAAGGAGATAGACAGTGCAATGTCTACTTTTAAGAGTACTATTACGAAACTTAAAGCTACTGCTGAGAAAGCAGCAGCGACTAAAGTTGAAAAGCAGGAAGAAATCAAAAAGCTGGAAGTAGAATGTACAGCTTTAGATGGAGTTTCTACTAAAGCCAATAACTTAGCTTCCAAGTTAGAGGCATTATTTGAATGATTATGAAGGTTGAAAATTTGATGAAACATCCCATTGACCTATCTACTATTAAGGAGTGTAATAGCTTCTCAGAGTGGGTTGACGATGATATTTCTAAGGCATTCTATTTAGGTTTTATGCGACATGAGTTTGCTGACCAAATAGAAGAAATTACTAATAGAGAGGATGGTACAGGAATTGCATTGCTTAAGAGTATCGACGGAGCTTCTATAGAAGCAAAACCTTACCTTAAGGAATTAGCCAGATTAATGGAACCTTACTTGCAAAGTCCAGAAGGGTTTGTGGTATTAGATATGGTCAACGATGTTCTTGGGAAGGTAGTTCCGAAGAAGGAAGGCGACATCTATAAGATTGCTTATATATTAGGAATCTACACAGACTATCTGTATAACTGTAAGGCGGAAGCATGAGTACATATAGAGTATATACTGATGGAGCATATTCAAGTGCTCGTAATCAAGGCGGTATTGGATTTGTTATCCTTAAGGATGATAAAGAAGTAGCTAGATATTCTAAGATGTACAAGAACAGTACAAACCAAAGGATGGAGCAAATGGCAGCTATAGTTGCCCTTGAATCTATTACAACACCTTCAGAAGTTACCATAGTTTCTGATTCTCAGTATGTGGTCTGCACATATACTAAGAATTGGAAGAGAAAGGCGAATCTGGATTTGTGGAAGAGATTTGATGCAGCAATTGCTTTCCATACTAAGGTTGAGTTTGAGTGGACTAAAGGACACGCAGACGACCAATATAACAAGATTTGTGATAAGCTAGCACAAGAAGCTAGTAGGACTATAGAGATTACTGATTAATATATTTGTAAATTCTTCTATATGAAATACAAGAAAATGGTAGCTAACTTAGAAGCAGCTAAGAGATGGTGGGATGCTCAGCCTGAATCATTCAAGAAAGCAACTACACGTCCTGGCTCAGTTAAATGCAAATCTGTTAATAGAGGTAAATAACCACTTCGAGTTTAAGGTAAAGTAGGACTTGCGCATATCGTAGGTATTAAAACCTTTCTACATTGTAGATAAACCTATCGCGGAGAGGACAGTGGTGACTCTCCAACCTGACCCTATAGCTTAGTAGGTAGAGCTGCGGACTCTTAATCCGTAGACCAGGGTTCGAATCCCTGTGGGGTCACAGTAAAAGTTGAAGTAATAAAGAGAAGTAATCCATGTTGTGCCATTTGCTCGTGAGAGTAGATGGCATTTTTATTTGTCCCCATAGTTCAACGGATAGAACGAGAGTTTCCTAAACTCTAGATGAAGGTTCGATTCCTTCTGGGGATACTAATTTAAACAACTAAGTATGAATAAGTTAGTAAAGCTTAGGGATAAGTGGTTTCCCAAGCCTAAGCCACTAAGTGCCTTAGATGCTTATACAATCACTAAATATGGGTTAAAACTTGATAGTAGCACCTTACACCAGAAATGTATTGAAGAAATAGCTAGCTTAATGCAAGCTAAATCTGCAAGAAATTCTTATAGTTTGGTGTTCGACCTTGACGAGAATCTTCCTGAGTTGGGAATATACTTAGCTAAGTATTATACTGATTTAGGATTTAATTGCTTCGTCTTGGATAACAAGATAGATGAGAGGATTGAAACTCCTCAACTTTATCTTAGTTGGAAGCGAAAAGGCGTGTAACCGTCTGTGTTTGAAGGATATTCCTTCAATTAATTTTTTAATAACTTAACTACATTTATTATGGCAATTAACTTGCAAAAAGGTGGACGCATTGACCTTTCTAAGGAGTCCACAGCTAGTGTGTTTAGAATTGGTTTGGGCTGGGATGCAGCACAACCTGGTAAAGAATTTGACTTGGATGCTATGGCTATTCTGCTTGGTGCTGATGGTAAAGCTGTAAGTGATGATGCAATGGCTCTGTTTGGGCAGTTAGACGGTCCTGAAGCTATAGCTGCTACTGGCTGTATCCATCATTCAGGTGATAACCGTACTGGTGCAGGTGATGGCGATGATGAAACTATCACTATCGACACTGCTAAGGTTCCTGCCAATGTTCAGGAAATTGTAGTTCTTGTCAATATCCATGATGCCAAGAATCGTCAGCAGAACTTTGGTATGGTAAAGAATGCCAAGGTTAATCTGTATGAAGGCGCAGAAGGTAACAACGTTCTTGCCAAGTATGACCTGGAAGAAGATGCTTCTATGGATAGAGCATTGGTATTCTGCAAGCTGTATCGCAAGGATGGAGCATGGAAGTTCCAAGCTGTGAACGAAGGTAAGGGTAACTATCAGAATGTGTTACTGTGTGACATTCTGTCCAGTTATGGTATCAACGCAGGTCCAAACAATCTGTAAGCTATGATAAACTTATCTAAGGGAGGCAGAGTTAATCTGTCTAAGGATGATAACGGTAACAAGTTATCTAAAGTATTCTTTGGAGCAAACTGGGGAGCTATCAAATCTGGTGGCTTCTTAGGTTTTGGTGGAGGTACTGAGGCTGTTGACCTTGATGCTTCTGTGGTTCTTATGGATGCTAACAAGCGTAAGCTTGAAACTGTTTACTTTGGTCATAAAGACTCTAGTGACAGAGCAATCCATCACTCTGGTGATGATTTAGTAGGTGATACTAACGGAGACGACGGAATGGATAATGAAACTATTTCAGTAGAACTGGATAGAATCAGACCTGAAGTTGAGTACGTTGCATTTATCCTCAACTCATATCGTCACCAAAGATTCGATAAGATTCCTTATATGGGATTGAGAATCTATACGACAACTGACGGACGTCCTGTAACCCGTCCAAACTCCAATCCTAACGTATTGGCTAAGTATAACTTGGACAATGATAGTAAAGACCCTGAAACTACATTCATTGGTCGTGAAGCTATTGTTCTAGGCTATGCTTATCGTAAGGACGGTGAGTGGAAGTTCAAGGCTCTTGGTAACACTGGCTCTTGGCAATCTATAGGTGAAATCGAAAGGGTATTACCCAATCTTATTTAATTATTAAAACTTACAATTATGTGTAAAGTAAATGTAGAAGAACTCCGCGAAGAAATTATGGCGGATGGTGTAGTGACAAAGGAAGAAGTTGAAATGCTGTGGGAGAAGAAAGACTCTCAAGAAGGTGATACTACTTCTGAGTTTGATGCATTCTTTGCTGAAGCTGTAATGGCTTGGCTGTTGGCTGACGGTGAAATCAGTGATGAAGAGGCTCAATATCTCATTGACAAAATCAATGAAGATGATGATATTGACGACGCTGAAGATGAACTGCTGGAAAGCATCGCCGAGTGGGGAAGTGAAGAAGGACATAACGTTCCCGTTATCCTTATTGAAGCATTCCCTGATTACTTCGAAGAAGACGAAGAGTAAAAACTACACTGGTGGGCATCTTGTCCACCTTTTAATAACTTAAAAGATGAATATAGAATTGTTAAAGGGCTTGACAGATGCTGAGGTTAATCATAGTAGAGATTGTCATGGCTCTAATGTGTTAACTCCACCTAAAAGAGACCCTTGGTACATACTTTTCCTTGAGAAGTTCAAAGACCCCCTAATTCAAATATTGAGTGTCGCTGCAATTATTGCATTGGTGCTGGGGGTTATTAAATCGGAATATTTAGAACCTATTGGTATTATAGCTGCTATCTTATTAGCTGTAACCATAGGATTCTTAAATGAGTATAGTGCATCTAAGAAATTCGATGTGCTTACTTCAAGTTCTGATGATACACTTGTCAAGGTAAGGAGAAATGGGATAGTAACCCAAGTAGCTCGAAAAGACCTAGTTGTTGATGATGTAGTGCTGTTAGAAGCTGGAGAAGAAATTCCTGCTGATATTACAGCCTACGAATCTCATAACTTAAAGGTTAATGAGTCTGTTCTAACTGGAGAATCTAAGGCTGTTACTAAGCAACCTAAAGAGGAAGGTGAATTAAATGCCACTTATCCCTCTTGGCTATTACTAAAAGGAACTATCGTTGAAGAAGGTTCCGTAGTAGGTGTAGTCAATGCAGTTGGAGATAATACGGCATTTGGACAGACAGCACGTAAAGCTGCTGAAATTACTGACACAGAGACTCCTCTAAACAAGCAGCTCAATGGTCTTGCTGATTTAATCAATAAGATTGCATTTGGTGCTGCTGGATTCCTTATTCTTGCTTTATTAGTAAGGTACTTCTTTATAGAACAAGCTTATGTAGGACAAGACTGGATGCAGATTACTAATGACCTATTATCCTTCTTAATGATTGCAGTTGCACTAATAGTTGTAGCTGTGCCAGAAGGATTGCCTATGGCTGTAACATTAGCCCTTGCGTATTCAATGAAACGTATGTCTAAGGCAAATAACTTGGTCAGGAAGATGCACGCTTGTGAAACCTTAGGAGCGACTACTCTTATTCTTACCGATAAAACGGGCACTCTAACAGAGAATAAGATGAAGGTTGTAAATGAGGTAATGCCTAATAGGGCATATATTACTATCAATGCTCTTGCCAATTCTACTGCATATGTAGATGGTGATAAGACCGTTGGTAATCCTACAGAGGGTGCTATAATTAAGTATATGGATGCTGGGGACTTACTTGATGATATAAGGAGAGATAATACTCCTGTGTTCAGAATGGACTTCTCAAGTAAGACTAAGTTTATGATGTCCATTGTTAAACAAGGTGATGCCTTTATTTCGTTGGTAAAAGGTGCTCCCGAAGTTGTTCTTACTATGTGTAATGAAACAGTAGAAGGTGGCTTACCAAGTTGTGTTTCGGAGCAGAACAAAGGACGTAGAGTTATAGGCTTTGCTTATAAAGAATCTATGACCTTAGAGGATGCTCAGAAATTGAATGGCTTCACTTATAATGGCTTCATGGCTATTGAAGACCCAATCCGTAAGGACGTTCCTGATGCAGTTAAAGCTGCAAAAGAAGCTGGTATTACAGTTAAAATTATCACTGGTGATAATCCAGCCACAGCTACGGAGATAGCTAGGCAGGCAGGACTAAGTGACAACCCAAGAGCTTTATTAGGAGTAGGAGACAGAATGTCAATTACTACCTTGAATAATACTGATGTATATGCTCGTACTAAACCAGAGGATAAACAAACTCTGGTTAAAATGTATCAGAGCATAGGAGAGGTTGTTGCAATGACTGGTGATGGCACTAATGATGCCCCAGCTTTAAATCATGCCGAAGTAGGTATAGCCATGAATAATGGTACGGACGTAGCCAAAGAAGCTGCAGATATTATCCTACTCGACAATTCATTCCCATCTATCATCTTAGGTGTTAAGTGGGGAAGAAGTCTGTACAAGAATATACAGCACTTCATTCTGTTCCAATTAACAATCAATGTTGTAGCTATTCTTATAGCTTGTATTGGTCCGTTCATTGGTATAGACCTGCCCTTCACTGTTACACAGATGTTGTGGGTTAATTTAATCATGGATACATTCGCTGCATTGGCTTTAGCAACTGAACCAGCTAACGATGCAGTTATGAAGGATAAACCAAGAAGTCCTAAAGCATTCATTATCACTAAACCAATGTGGTGTGAAATCTTTGGAGTTGGTATTATATTCTTCATATTCTTAGTCACTTTGCTCTATACTAAAGCAGTATCTCTAACAGAGTTCTTTACGATATTCGTATTGCTACAATGGTGGAATCTGTTTAATGCTAGAGTGTTCGGACAAAGAAGAAGTATCTTTGATGGCTTGCTAAAGAATCCTGCGTTTGCTGGAATTGCTTTAGTTATTCTCGTTGGTCAATTCTTAATCGTACAATATGGTGGTGCTATGTTCAGAACCGAACCTCTCTCTATGGAGACTTGGGGTTTGATTTTAGCTGGAACTTCCGTCGTTACGGTTGCTAGAGAGTTGATGTATCAAATAAGCAAAATTTTCAAATAGTATGGAATATTGGGTATTATACTTATGTAGTATCGCTGACTCAGTTCATACATTGTTAATGGTTCTTTCAATTGTTGGTTTAATTGTATCAGCTATCTTATTCTTCATGTCAGTATGTAGTTCACAGTGCGATGTTTGCGGCACTAGAACTTGCGTGGCTAAAGGGGTAAAGAAGTCTGGTGTAAAGAGGAAACACTTTGTAATACCTACTGCAATAGCAGCGGTGTTATGTGTACTTACTCCTTCAACTAACCAATGCTATGCCATATTTGGCGTAGGTGCAACTTTACATTATGTAAATCATAGTGAAGAAGTGCAGAAGATACCTGACAATGCAATGAAAGCTGTCAACCGATATTTGGAGTCTCTGGCTCCCAACGACTCCATACAATAGTTATAGGGGTCAATTCTGTCTACATTAGTAGATGGGTTGACCCTTATTTTTTGTAGATGTATGGTAAAGTAACTGAACAAGTCAATAAGTGAAAGGACTAAGTAAAGTTAAGGCATGGCTTGAGAAGAAGGAATTTATCCAAGTAGAACAAGTTGGAGATACCAATTCTGAATATTTTCAGTTGAGTGGATTTCCAATTACAGTTAGACTGGGTGACCATCTAGGAAGGCAGAATACTATCTCTGATAAGTATATCAATGTTTTACCAGGCAACGATTGTGATTCATATGTACTCGTGATAGATAAGACTACTAAAGTTGTAAAGTATAAAGAGTTATTAAAGGTTTTAGAGAGCTTTATTTCCCTTTATTCAATTCTTCCTGACCATCTCAAATTTAGAGTTGAGATGAAAAAGGAATTTCAACAGAAGGAGTCTATACTAAACTCTGAGATTAATAACCTGAAAACATCTATTCAATCTTTAAAGGCTAAGATGAAAGATAAAATGAACAATTTCAGTCAGGCTATTAAGAAAGTAAACAACGACATTGTAGTCGAAATGAACAACTTGCAATGATTATAAGTAATATTATAGATTCATGGAAACATATACTCTTAGACATTATATTGCCTTCCTCAAAACTGAGAAGAAGTATATTGGCTATTATAAGTATAAGTTTCATGATTTAGATAAAGTTCTTATGTATATTATTATCCCTTGGTTAGGCACTAAGAGAATCAAGAAAATACACAGAGCTATTAACAAACATCATATCCAAAACCATAAAGCCGCTCATGAATGTAATTATGAAGAAGCGGTAATAGATTGGGAATGTTGTCGGTTAACTAAACCTAATGAACCTATGAGTGCAAGGGAGTATTTAGAGTACAAGAAAGACACTCTCAGAGATGTACACTATGCCCATATGGACATGAAACAATTTAACCTGTAAAGTAAATATGGTTATCGAGGAAGCTGATTTTAGAATGACATCTGGAGCAAGTGATTATTTCTGGGATTTAGAACTGCTCTATACAGTAAGACCAAAAGGTAAACCTGAGCGTCAGGAGTTTAAAGACGCAGGATTTGGTATGCCTTTAGCTACTTGTATCAGAAAGGTAATTCATCACAGAATATCTTGCAAAAGAGAAGTTGGTACTCTTCAAGAGTATGTACAAGATTATAAAGCGGAAGTAAAGAGATTGGAAGAGCTGCTCAATTCTTCTGAAGTTGAGAAGATGGTAGCTGACTCTAAACTAGCTAAATCTATAAAATCATAACTATGACTTCGATTAAGAAATCTCCTAAGAAGGGGACAAGACGCGTACAATCAGTTAGAGTTCTGGATTGTGGCAGGTGTGGTTTGCCAACAACTCACACTCTGTATGATGCAGAGAACAAAGTCTACAAGTGTACTATTTGTGGTAGCGTAATTAAATTATAAGAATGTGTAACTCTAATTCATCAAATAAAATGAAGAAAGAAGAGAAAAAGAAGAAGGAAGAGGATTTGAGAGTTGATGTAAACAATGATGCCGAAATGGTAGCATTGGGTATTCGTAATCCACATGTAAAACCTCGTGACCCATCTGTATGGACTAAGACTGAGAAAGAACGTAGGGCTTGGAAAAAGCAGCGTCGTTTCCCAGCTCCTGACACACGTTGGGCACCTCCTACGAGAACATCACGATTTACAGGTCGTCTTATTGTCCATGTAAAGGGACTTGATAAGACTACTTATCGTCACGACTGCCCAGAAACAGATATACCTTATCTGTTGAGTAAGTACAAGAGCGAACGTAGCTCTATAGTGAGAGCATTCTGGAATGGCAAAGAAATCGACCCAGAACGTCTACTCAAACAAGCAGTATAAGCTGACTGAATATCCTAAGTTCCTATATGAAGTATCTCTATATAAGATATGGAAAGATAGGGCAGAGTGTGTAGGAAGTCAGTTTTATGCAGCTGATACGCCTTTAACTATTAAGAAGGAAACTATTAGTAAAAAGGTGGAAGATTACAGGTTAGTTAAGTTTATTACTTGGCTATCGGCACCTCTAGATTACTTGATGCAAAACAACTTTAAATTAGTTACTGATGAGAGTACTAGACGCACAAGGAAATCCAGAACAAAAAGAGACTAAGCAAGGTGTTCAGACAGTGGATGCAATGCCTACTATGCAATATACAGAGAAGAACATTGATGAGAGTAGACGTAAGTGTACCTTATCAAGTGTAATGGTTGAAATGCTGGTAAAGCAACTATCAGCTGAGCTGGCTAACCATAGTCTGTATAGAACCTTTGCTAATTACTTTGATGTAGAGGGATTACCCAAATTGGCTACCTACTGGCTCGGTAGGGCAGCTGAGGAATACCTTCACCATGAGTGGATTTATAAGTATTTGACTACTAATGATGCTCTGTTCCAATATCCACCAGTTCCAGCTATCAAAGTGAACATAACTGATAGAGTTATGCCTTTTGCTGCTACTGTTGATAGGGAGATTGAAACTACTATGAGTATCAATAAGATTGTAGACCAGGCTCAGAAAGAGGGCGATTGGGCTACATTCCAGTGGTTGAATGGAGAGGAAGGTAGACTTGTTAAAGAGCAAGTAGAAGAAGAGTCTATTAGTAGGACTATTCTGGATATGGCTAAAGAAGAAGGCTCATGGTTGCGTAAGCAATCCACTATCCTAGCTTTCTATCGTAACCCCGATAGCTTACAGCCATCTCGTAAAGCATAAGATTGTTTAGAACTACAAAGATTAGCCTAAAAATTATCTTATAATTTACATTTTAATATGAAAAAGGTAGAATATATCGTAGACAGTTTCAAAGACTTTACTGGTGAAGAACGCCAATTCGTAATGGCTGCTGTTAGCATTCATGGTGAACCAGAAGTTTACATTGAGGAAGATGGAGATATTATTGATAATGACATGAAAGTGTTATCTATCGGAGTATCTGTATGTCGTCCCGATGATGAGTTTAATGAAACTCTTGGCAAGACTATTGCCGAAGGTAAAGCTACGAAATATCGTAATCACGCACTGTATGCTGTAGATGCTGGATTGATTAACGAAACAATGGTAAAAGCATTACTTCAGCAGGAAGCTGAATATTTCAAGGTTAATCCTGGTCGTTATCTAGCTGGATATGATAGGGATGCTGAGAAGTATCGCAGAAGCACAAGAATTGAGAGCTATATTGACTCTCTTGAAGGAGAAGCCAAAACTACATTCAACTACCTCACAGATGCAACTGATGAGGAGATGGAAAACATGGCTGAAGCAGTAAACTACGTACTCGGTGAGTAAGAATTTACTGTGGTTAGTAATCCTATGCTTAGTAGGAGTGCTAATCTGGACGTGGTTAACTCCAACTAAGGAACCAATACCTGACTATAATGAGTTAGTTAATCATATTGACTCTCTAAATAGTGAAATAAGTTTGCTCAAACTTCAGAGAGATTCTTTACATAATGTAATAGATTCCTCTAAAGTTAAAGTTGATGTAATTGAACATTGGTATGAAAAAGAGCTTACTGATATTACTAATCAGTCTATTGCCGACGATGTGGTGTTCTTCACAGAATACCTATCCGAAGTTGGTAAATGATTCATTAGTAGTAATTACACCTCAACAGCTAAAGGCAACTAACTTAATATTCTTGGAACATAAGAAGTTTAAACTGGAAATTCCAGAGCTTAAAAAGCAAATAACATCTTATGAAAGTTTGATTAACTCTTATGAGCGTAATGACTCTGTTAAGAATGCACAGATAAACAGACTTATGCTTCATGCACAGGCTTCTGAGCAGGTAATGCAGAATCAACTTAGAGAGATTAATAAACTTGAATCCAAGAAGAAACTCTACAAAGGGTTAACAGTTGGTGGCGTTACTGTTAGTGTGGTCCTTCTAATAACACTATTACTGAAGTGAAGTATACCGTAGGAGCAATGGTTTTATTGTTCATAGTTGTTATACATTTTTTATTTGTTATCCCAGACCTTCTACTGGTATTACTGATACTGAACGCAATAGTGAACTTAGATTGGATATCGAACAAGATTGTAAAACTGTTAAAAAGACAAGTATGAATTTCACAGACATTTTTAAAGGTAAGAACCTGGTAGCTGCTGTTATTGTGTGTGTTCTATTGTCAGTGTTTGGAGTACCAAAGATAGCTATTTATGTGGTTATGTTTGCACTCGGCTGTAACAATAAGAACTTTGCACAGTGGGTGGAAGAAAAAATCATAATTCCATTTAAGAGGTTAATGTAATCATATTATCTGGTATAGCTAAATAGGGTCTGGAGTTCATACTGGACTCAAGGTATTTCAATGGCAAAGCAACTAAGTAGTTCCTTCGATAAAGACAAGGATGGAGTTAGATATCAGCATCCAGAGCGTACCTGCAAGGATTGTGCTAAGTACCCCTGTTTCGGAGGTCAAGAGACGAAAACTTGTGATTATGCCAAATACGGTTGTAGGAAATATAAAGATAAGGAAGATTAATTATTAAAATCTCAATCATTATGATAGAGTGTAACATCTACTCTGGACGTAAGGGGAGGATAGATTATCAGGAAACTTCGAATCACTATTGGAGGCAGAACTCTATGCACAGGAAATTTCTGAGATGGATGCTATGGCTATCCGCTTGAAGAATGTGAATGGTTAGCTGTAGAAACTGCTACTGATAACATTCCTTACGATGAACGAGTAGGAGTGATGTATCTGAATTAAATGGAAACAATCCATGCCAAGTTGATAACCTTACGAGAAGATGTGGGTGGTTATATAATCTATGTCTTCCAGAATTTAGCTAATGGGGCTTATGAAATGATAACTCGATTACCTAGGTGGGAATCTCCAGTTCTCAAGATAGGTGATGTGGGGTTTTTAAAGTACAATGAAGTAATAGCTGGTGAGGATACTTGGTATGACAGAGAATCTGGTCAGAAAGTTCCTTACCGCTTTACTGGAGTTTATTTTATAGACTTTGTTTATGAGAAACCAGCGGAATCAGATTTAATATTGTGAAATAGATAGATGAACGAACAAAGAGATTATTTTATATGACAAAGACTTAATATAGAATAACAATATGATGAAGGAAAAATTGGCTGCCGCTATTGCTAAGAAGAATAATGACATTAACACTTTCGTGTGGAAAGGTCGCAAGGTTGAAGTAAATGGACAACTCGTACAAGAAGAAAAGAAACTTGTTGATTGTTCTGAGAAAGAACTAAGAACGTTCTATAACCATTGTGAATCTATGCTGTATAATGACAGCAAAGAATATCCAGGTCGCTATGTTCTGTTGGACATTATTAAAGACCAAAGAGAAAGATGTAATACTGAATTATTCCTTCGCTGGTTAGAGCAAGATAGAGGTATTCCAAGATTTACATTCCTGCCTTCGCTGAGAGTGTTCCTTGATAACAACAAAGGTATTGATACCAAGGAAACATTCATCTCTGAGGCTTTGGTTGGGGACTGTCCTGCGGAGTTCGCGAGACTTCCTATTGACGTTGTCCTCGAAGGCTGTCTTGATAAGTTGGGTAAATTTAACAAGCAGCACATAACATTAACATTTATCTTAAAACAAGGTCTATGGTTTACGCAGCAGGAATCTAAAGACCTGACCGAGAAAACTCCTAATGGAGAATATCGTGAAAAGGCTGAGGTAGCAAGAGAACGCCTTGGCTTGAATCCTACTGCAAATCTGTATATGACGCCGAAGGGTTTGTCATTCACTCAACTTCGTGCAATGGTAAACCTTAAGAGTAAGAAATACTCTGAACTTACTACTGCTCAACTGGAAACATTGAGAAACAGAATTCTGTTCTCTTTGGAAGATGAGGTTAAATTCCACATCAATCAGTGGGAAACCCGTAAGAACCAAATCAAAATGGTTTGTGATGCTAAAGGATTTACTCTTTAACATCTATACCCATCTACATTGGTTCTACATTTATACTCCTGAGTTTTATTCACTTATTATAGGGGTTTTGTTTACATAGCTATCAATAGAATTATAGAGTAAATTCAAGGGTAAAATTGATAGTATATGGCAGACTTGTTTGGAAATCTAAGTAGAACAGAACGCCAAGAACAAGGTGTTCAACGATGGATAGATAACAAGTTGTGTGGGACACTTAATTGGGCAACTGGAGTAGGTAAAACTAGAGGTGGACTAATGGCTATTAGTAGGTTTCTAAAGAAGAATCCAACTAAATCTGTTATTGTAGTTGTACCCAGTGAACCTATTCAAAGGCAATGGAATCAAGAACTAATTGATTGGAACTTATTCCAACAGTGTTCAGTTAAGACCATGAATGATACATCTACTAACAAGTACAGCTGTACTCTATTAGTTATAGATGAAATTCATAAAGTGGGAGCACCTACACTGCTGAACATATTTAAAAACGTCCAATATACAGTAATCTTGGGGTTAACTGCGACCTTTGAGAGATTGGATGGTAAAGATGAAATTATAAGCAAGAAGTGTCCGATTGTGGATACCATTTCTGTAGAGGAAGCCATAGAGAATAAATGGCTCGCTGATTACCGAGAATATGAGGTGCTTATTGAGCCAGAAGATATTGATGTCTATAAAGAGGTCAATAAAGAGTTCTATGAACATTTCTCCTTCTTTAACTATGACTTTAACCTTGCCATGAAGTGTGCAACTGACTGGAAGCGAAGAGCAGAGTTAGCTAAGGAAAGATGTAAAGAAGACCAGAGTGAAGACTTTAAAACTGTTAACAAGCAGATTTTAGTTCATGCTATGGGATTTAGTAGAACCTTACAGGCTCGTAAGAAATACATATATAATCATCCTAAGAAAATTGAACTTACCAACTTAATCCTAGAGAATAGACAGGACAAGAAGTGTATAACTTTTAGTGCTACTATAGCTATGGCAGAGAAAATTAAGTATGGTGCTGTGTATTCTGGTAAAGATTCTGCCAAGAAAGGGAGAATGAGTTTACAAGAGTTTGTGCAGCAGGATGGTGGAGTACTAAACACTGTTATGAAGTTGAATGAGGGTTTTAACTGTCCTGACATTAGTGTTTCAGTTATATTAGGCTTCAATAGTAGTTCCACTACTAAGAAACAGAGAGTGGGTCGAGTTATCCGACAAAAGGAGGGAAAGGTTGCTGAAGTATTTACTTTAGTTCTTAAGGGAACTGTAGAGGAAGAATGGTTTAGAAAGTCTACCAATTCTGGAAGATATATTCCAATAAGTGAGGAAAATCTTATAGATGTTCTTCAAGGAAGACCATTTAATCCTAAGAAGAAAAAGCAAACTAAAATGATATTTAGATTCTAATGTTTGAAGTAACTTATTGTGACTTCTCTGACAAAATTACAACAACAAAAGTAGATGCTGTGCAATTTCTACATCTATTGGAGTTGTTTGCGACAGAGATAAGTTTCAAAGCTCTAAGTGTAAGCTATCAAGGTAAACCTATTGATTGTGATAGGTTATTACGCAGTTTAAAGTTTACATAAGATTCATTTGGTAATTTAAGAGATTTTTAGTATCTTTGTACTCTTAACACGGTAACAAGATGACGACAGAAAGAATGTTAGAACTCATTATTCTTAACAAATTCATGGACAGATATAACAATATGTCTCCGAGCACTTACTTGTGAGAAAATTCGTATATCTCAGATGGAGGAGAGAAGACTTATGTTAGAAGAAGAGTTCTTAGACCCGTATGTAATTGACAACGCTGAGAAATCAGAATAAACACTTTACAGTTAGTAGATTGTTAGTTATTGGCTAATGATTTATTTAATTGGAAAAACTAAGTTTAACAGTAGATAATCAGTTAGTAATGATGGAGAAGTATAGACTTACAGCAGAAGAAGTTTTACTAATTGATTTATTATTTCTAGCTAGTATAGAAGAAGGGCATAAAGAATATCTAGTTAAGTATTTTACTATGCCTGTAACTAGAACAGACCTTCGAGACTTATTGCTAAGTCTTCAAGCTAAGGGAATTATCACCAAATCATATAAAGTTCCCGATAAGGGTCAGAAGTTTGACCCTGAATGTGTCGTATTCAATCAGAATTTCCTTAATAACTATAGGAAATTTAGTGGAGATTTGGGAGCAGAGTTCCTAATGACCTACCCCCATAATGGGGTTATTAATGGTGTAGAGGTTCCCCTCAATAACTGGGCTAAGAAATTTAGTACAGAGGAGGAGTTCTATTATGCTTATGGTAAATCTATAGGCTGGAAGCAAGATAAACACAATGAAGTTCTTGAGCTTATCAGATGGGCAAAGGATAATAACTGTAATCTACTTAACATGAACATCGCTGATTTTATGATAAGTAAGATATGGCAGAATATTGCTGAACTCAAGAACGGAGATGGTATTATGCGGTTTGATACTATCAAGAGTATTTAATGGGATTAATAACTAAGAATTTAAAAGAGTTAATTGATAGAGGTAGAAGGGGAGAAAACCATGCCTTATCAATGGGACTCCCAAAACTAGAGAGATTTGTAGATGGAATAGCACAGGAGACATATTATCTGATAGCTGGAGGTACTGGCTCAGGTAAGACTTCGTTTGCATTACATTCCTTTATCTATAAGCCTTTAATGGAAAATATTGACAATCCAGATTTCCATATTATATATTTCAGTTTGGAAATGACTGCTGAGCAACTGCTTGGCAAACTTCTATCTATTTATATATATGAAACATTTGGAGTTGAATTATCCTTTAAAGAATTACTTTCTAGAAGTAAGGATACCACTCTGTCCGATATGGACTATGAATTAGTATGTCAATCCTTAGAGATGCTTGATAAGATTGAGTCTCACATGATTATATATGATAAACCATTAAACAACCAAAGAATGGTAGAGTTCCTTATGGAAACTCTTAAACAATTTGGTAAGTTTGAAGGTGATAAATATACTCTGTTTAGACCTAATCACATCATTCTTGCAGTATTAGACCATATTGGTTTGGCTAGACCTTCCATTGGTAACACCAAGAAGGATGAAATGGATGCTATGTCTTCTTCATTGGTTTCGTTTAGAAATAAATGTAAGATTAGTCCTGTAGTGGTAATGCAGGTGAATAGAGGTTCCTCCAATGTAGAGAGAAGGAAGTTGAACTTCCAGGAACTCCAGTTGGATGATTTAAAAGGAACTGGTAATCCAGCAGAGGATGCCAATATAGTGATGGCACTGTTTTATCCATTTAGGGAGAAGATGTCCACATATAGAGGATATGACATAAAACAAATTGGGGAGAACTTTAGAAGCGCAGTAGTATTAAAGAATAGATGGGGCGCAGCTGATATTGCTGTAGGTCTTGGATTCTATGGTAAAACTGGCTTGTTTAGAGAGCTTCCAATTGCAACCAAGATTACAAACTATGAGAAGTATAGCACCCCTGATTGGGTACTTTCTGACTCATTAGAAGATTCATGCCAAGAGATTGAAGAACAACAAGATTCTAGTAAGAAAATGACTTTAGTTCTATAGTAAATGGCAGCAGAAACTATTGCGATTGTTGGTGAAAGTGGTACTGGTAAAAGTACCTGTTTAAGAAATTTGAACCCAGAAGAAACTTTCTTGATTTCCACTACTGGTAAGCCTTTACCTTTTAAAGGGTATAAGAAGAAGTATAAAGAGATAAAGAAAGAAGGTTCTGAATGGGTGGGTAACTATTATGTAAGCTCTAAATATGACAAAATCATAAACATCTTGAAGATTGTTAATCTAAAGATGCCTCACATTAAGCAAGTCATTATTGACGATTGGCAATATATGTTGAGCTATGAGTTTGTAGATAGAGCTACTGAAGTTGGTTACACTAAGTTTACTGAGTTGGCTCAGCACGCTATGGAAGTGCTTAGGTATTCAGAATCTATGAGGGATGATTGCAAGATGATATTCTTAACTCACAGTGAGAATGTCGGTGATGCTATGAATCCTAAATATTCAATCAAGACTATTGGTAAGTTATTGGCAGAAAAGGTTACTCTGGAAGGTCTATTCACCTATGTATTCTTTACTAAGGTGCAGGAAGGTGATTCTGGCAGAATGGAGTATAAATTCCTTACTAATACCGATGGGGAGTGTGTAGCAAAGACTCCAATGGGTATGTTCGATGAATTGTTAATTGACAATGATTTGAACGAGATTATAAAGGTAATTGATGCTTATAACAACGACGAGGAATGATTATAAAAATGATGATTACCTTTGACTATAATCCTGATACAAAGGAGTGTGTACTTCTAAAGCAGGAGCAGGTCAAAGAGAAAGCTCAGAAAACATCTACTAAGGCTGAGGAAGCAGAGGAGTCTGCTGAACCTCAGATTACCTTAGAATCTAACAAATATGTCCTTAATAGGGCAGCTGCATCCTTAATGGGTGTAGAATGGGAGAACAGGTTGGATATTAAATATCAACCTATTGAGAAGGGCGGATTAATGTTCCCAATTATAGGAACTGACACTGCCTGGAAGACCAAATCTGGTAACAAATTAACTAAGAGCCTCACAGTAAGTTGTAGAGGTAATGCAAACGATTTATTGTCCAAATATGGAGATACATTTACTGTAACTCCGTGGAAGGGACATGAAGGCTTGTTTGTGTTAATTGGCAACAAGGATAGGTCTGAAGAGCCTGTAACAGAAGATAAGAATATAAAGATTAAAGAAGATGAAAACCCAGTGGAAGATTTACCATTGGACACTACCCTAGATAATGATGAAGCATATGAGATAGATGACTTATCATTTGAAATTTAATTTTTATATATTATGGCAGGAATGACATTCAATCTAAATAACGTTAAAGGCACAGCAGTAGTAAGACTGAAAGCTTGGGGTATCTATGATGTAGTATTCAAGGGCATCGAGTTGTCTAAAGGGACAAATAAGGAAGGTAACGTATGGAAAGCTATGAAGATTAAGTTCTCTGGCGACGAAGGTATCTTCGAACCACTTATCTTCTGTCCTGGTGACAATGGTGCAGAACGTGTTACTGGTGAAACTGGTGGCAAGAAGTGGGAGCTTCCTTCTGCTTTGGAACAACTTCAGTTCACTATTGCTCACGTAATGACCAACCTAGCTCCTGAAATGATGGAGAAATTCTCTAAGGCTGCAACTGGACTTTCATTGCCAGAAGACTTTGAGAAATTGGTTGAAATCATGAATAAGGCTTTGGCTAAGTCTCTTAACAAGCACACTAGATTGAAGTTAATCGGTAATAGCAAGGGTTATGCATCTCTACCTAGCTTTGTTAGCATTAACAAGGAAGGTGAAGCTTATATCTCTAACAACTGGTTGGGAGAAACAGTAGCTTTCTCTGACTATGAAGTTAAGAAGATGAATGAGCAGAAGAATGCTAAACCTACAGAAGTACAAGATAATGTAGATGCTACTGACGATGCAGCAGCAGGTAACGAAGACCTTGATTTTGAAGTATAATTAGTAACTTTGTGGTTCTAATACAAACATATGAATTAATATGAAACTTGAATTTGAACCTATGATTACTAAGCAATATTTATTAGACAGAGCATCTCAAGAAACATATCTCGAATATTACTTAGGCATACCTGTTAAAAAGGGTTTGTTTAAGTCGCCTTTGAGAGCAGACAATAATCCCACCTGTTCTTTTTATAGGAACAAGAGTGGAGATATTGTTCTGAAGGATTTTAGTGGTGCATTTTATGGCAACTTTATTAGTGTAGTCATGTACAAATATGGCTTAACCTATTATAAGGCACTAAGAATGATTGCCAATGACTTCGGTTACATTAAACATCCTAAACTTAAAAAGAATCCCAAACCTGTTACTATTAGTACTAATGAACTCAAGGAGTGCAAGGAGGCTAATATACAGGTAGAAATTCAAGAGTTCTCTAAAGAGGAACTTGAATGGTGGATGCAATTTGGTATTACAGAGAAGATTCTGAAGAAATTCAGGGTCTTCTCTTGTAAGACCGTATTTCTAAATGGTAATTTCTTTACAACATCATCTAAGAGTTGTCCAATATTTGGATATTATAGAGGTAAGAATGAGAACGAAACAGAACTGTGGAGAATCTACTTTCCTTTTAATAAGAAGCACGAGCTAAGATTTCTATCTAATTGGAAGTCTTTTCTATTGCAGGGTGCTAAACAACTTCCTAAAGAAGATGATGTCTTAGTAATAACTAAGAGTCTAAAGGATGTAATGACACTGTATTCTCTCGGAATAACAGCCATAGCTCCAAATTCTGAGAATCTATTCCTAACTGAAAGTCAATTCTCTAAATTGAAGAGTAGATTTAAGAGGATTATTGTATTCTATGACAATGATTTAACTGGTCTTCATAATATGAATAAGATTAGAAAGTCATTTGATGTAGAGTGTATGTGGATTCCTCGTAGTTATGGAGCCAAAGATATATCAGACTTTCATAAGATGTATGGACGAGAGAAAACTTTAGAATTGATAGAATATGCCAGAAGAAGTAGCAGAAAAGCCGAAGAAGAAACGTAATGGTGCATATGCCAGACGTAAGGGAAACAATTATGAGTTGAAGATTATTAAGGAGCTTACAGAACTAGGATATGCTGGGCTTAAATCAGCTAGGTCAGAATCCAAGAACTTGGATAATGATAAAATTGATATAGCAGAAACTATAGACCATCTTCCATGTTATGTACAATGTAAATGCACTAAGAACACTCCTTCGATTTCGGAAATCATTAAGTCATGTCCTCGTAAGGATAGACCATTGGTGATTGTCTGGAATAAACAAATTGATAAAGAAGTCAATATGGCTTCTGATGGACAGTATGTTATGATGTCCAAAGAGTTCTTTTATGATTTAATAAGAAAGAATTAGATATGAACATATTAGCAATACCAGTACAATCTATTAGTGACCTAATTACTAATAGCTCTTCTGAGGTATTTATCTTGGATACTGGAAAGACATGCGAGGAAGTCAATGACATCCTCAAAGGATTTACCTCTGGGTTTGCTTATCCAGAGGTTTTTTCGTTAAAGGATTATCGTGAATGGCGTAAAAAGCTTCGTAGTGGTGAAATAGAAGAGGGTTGGAGCTATCCTGGAACTATATTTGAAATAGCTAATGGTTGGCTTAAAGACCCAGAAGACGAGGAGGATGTTCTTGAAGTTAGAATGAACTTTTTATTTGAACCATTCGAAGTCCATGATTATGGAAATGGTATGATAGCCCGTGGCTATAGCTGTGACTATAAGGAGCCTATTCATGATGCCTTTATTGAGTACTTGAACAATAACTGGGATAAAGTCAATTATGACATTAACCGAGTTCTTGCAGAGGAAGAAGATGATGCTGTAGATTGCATTGATTGGAAGACTCTACACAGACATAGTTATTGGTTTAAGAATGCTCTCTGGGATATCTCTAAGGAATTCTTAAAGAGCTATGATGGACCTAAACCTACAGTATGGGAAATTAGTAAGGCTGAGGATGTGAGAAGGCTGGATGGTAAGGTATTGGTTGTAAGTAACGATGATAACAGTATCCCTTATGATACTTGGGACAAGATTAATAGTTTATTCAATGGTTGGAATATACATTTAGGATGAAATTTAGACTACAATCTTTAAATGACGTAGTAACCAACAGTAGTATGGAAGTGTATCAAGAAGCCACACAATATACTGTTGATGCAGTAAAAGATATTATTAATGTAATTTTAAAGATTGGAGGTTCAGACAAGTCTTGCGATGATTTGTTCACAGTTAGTATTGACTATAGTGACATGCTTGAAGATTACTTCGAACGCTGCATTGATAACGAGGATATTGATGAAGAGTACAGGGGTATGATTGAAGAGGTTAGAAATCGTAAAGATGAGGATGGACATTATATAAGTGATTCCGAAGCATATCAGGAACTTGTTAAGATGGGCTTAGTGGGTGATGTATTAGAAACTATCGAGGAATTTACACGTAACTTCGACAGTGATTGGAGGTATCCTACAACTCAAGTATCTATTATCCCTAAGAACAGTGATAAGAAATCCGATGCAGCTATATTGAACAAAATAAATGATTTGTTCTATGTTGAAGCGTGCTACAACTAAGTATTATCTGATTCCAATTCAGTCATTCTCTGACGTAATAACAAATAGTTCTTCTGAAACTTACGTAGTTGATACTTCCTATACTGCTAAAGCATTACAAAGGGCATTAGAGGCAATACATAAACAACATGAGGATGCTGAATATTACTCTGGAGAATGCTGTGGTATTGAGGTAAGTGACTTCAAAGAGTTTTGTAGGGAGTCCTATATGTACGAAGACCATGATGAGTATGGTGTTCCATTCCAATCTAAGGAAGAATACCTTGCTTGGGTTTGGGAACTCCCAGTGAACGTTCTCAGAGAGTGTTTATTCGTCCGAGTTGATTACGGGTTTAGTTATGTAGATAAGTTTTTAGTAGAAAATTTTAAGTGCATATCTTCTGACCATGAAAGACCAAAGGACGAAGAAGGGCGTATTGTTAAGTATTAATATCCAATCGTTCTCAGATGTAGTTACTAATAGCTCATCAGAGATATTCTGTACTATTACTGGAAATGACTTGGATTCTATCTATGGGTTGCTAAAACCTCTATTTCCATCATCGTATGGTTATTCTGATATGGAACCAACCTTAGATATGGAAGATGGTGTTATTACCTTATGGATTCCCTATGGTGAGCAACCTGTAGACTTTTATAGGGCAGGATTAGAAGCAATACTTGACAAACACTTTAAAGATAACTATAAAATAGAGTATGAATGAAAGATTGGACAAGCTGGGGAACTAAAATAAGAGAGTTCTCCTACTACAATTATAAGGCTATATGGGGTAATTTGAAAACTATTCGAGTAGGTACTGGAGTAGCTAGAGAATTACCTCCTAACATGGCTGAATTTTATGATGTTGGTATTAATACCGTATGTAATGCTGAATGCGACTTCTGTTATGTATCAGCAGGACATGGAGGAGTTAATTATCCCAACATATGTGAAACCTGGAAAAAGTGGATGGATATGTATGGTGCTATCTCTAAAGATGAGATTACATATACTAACAAACCGTTCCAAATAGCTATTGGTTCAACTGGAGAACCAACTATGCATCCAGATTTCTGTGAGTTCCTCGAAACAGTATTTAATACTGGAGTAGTTCCTAATTACACTACTAATGGTTTTATTTTAGCTAGAGACAATGTTAAGGGAGGAGAAATCCTTGCTTATACTAAGGAATATGTTGGTGGAGTTGCAGTTAGCTTGGGTAATCCAAGTATAAGACTTCAAGCACATAGGGCTATTAATAAGCTATTAACGTGGGGTGATACGAATGTAAATATTCATCATATTATATCTGATAAGGTGTCTGTAGACGAGTTCTATGATACTGTGGTTAGATATGGTGATAGTATTTACTATCATGTATTGTTACCTTTAATGCCTTCTGGAAGAAGTAATAAGGGTATTGAGCCTGGTGTGTTTGAATATTTAGAGGATGTAATTCAAGAGCATGATATAAAGAATGCAGCGTTTGGTGCACACTTTGTAGAATACTTGAAAACTTCTAAGATTAAGACACATCTCTATCCACCTGAATCGTTAAGTAAGAATGTTATTCTTACTAAGGATAAGGTACAAATTACTCCAAGTTCCTTCAATCTTAATCCCATAATGACTATTAATCTATGAGTCTACCTATTGATTGGGAACTATTAGGGTATGTGAAAGGGTTATTTCCGTTTAGTACAGATAGAATACAATCTATCTCTAGGGAGGATAGTAAGCTATTTATTGCTACTGACGATGATAGACGCTTTATACTGAAACTAGTCGAAATTGGTCCAGTTATGGAGAAGTTTAATAACAATATAGGTGAGCATCAAACACTCTTCTATATTAATCCAGAAACTAAAGAACCAGTGTTTAGGAATAAGACTGCATATGAATCAGAGAAAGAAGCTATTCATGCTGCTATGGTTATTAATGTGCAGGATAAAACTATTCATAAAAGACAGGCTTATAAGTGTAGCGTGTGGCACGTAGGTAGAGGGAAAACCATACTCACAGATGAAGACAAAAGGAAACTTAAAATTAAGCATAACATTCGATGACAACTTATCTACTCCCTTGTTGTGGGGATAGTCATTGCTGGATTGAGAAAGTGCGTGCAAGGAACTTCTCCGATGCTCAGCAAAAGTTTATTAATGCTTTCATAGAAGATTACGAGAATATTGATGTTCCTTCCGATTGGGAGGACTTAATCAAGATTCTGAACACTCAAGCAGATATAGTAATTGGAGACATTTATGACATAGAGGAATTCTAAATGATTAATTCCGAACTACTTGCCTTGTCTGCGTTACAATCTGAGTACCCAAAGCATATAATTACCCATTCATCAGCATATCAAGATATGAAATGGCATTATGACTTCATAATTACTAATCCAATTACCTCTATTAAGAAATACGTTGAATCCAAGTATAAAGAGGAAGGACTAGGAGAATTTATGTGGTATGAAGCTGCAAATAAATATGGAGATAGGGGATGGGGTTACGGCTGTGCGGACTGGTTACTACATAATATACCCAATGGGTGGATTATGTTAGGTATGGATAATCTTAGAAGGTCTGTTCATACTCAGGTTATTAAGAACGGAGGACTTACCATATTTACTGATAAGGAAAAGGTTGGTAATTTTCAGGCTTACTCAAGGACGAAATGGGGTAATTCAGACATACTGATAAAGCTACCCTATGAGTTCGTTTTCAGTCTTCCTCACAAGCTTATATATTAGATGAGAATAGGACTTGATATAGACGATTGTCTGGCTGACTTCTGGGGAGCATATTGTAAGTATTTTGATACTGAGCACAACCCTAAAATGTTGGAAGACCACATTATAACACGTAATGTACAGCAGATTTTAAGTAAAGACAGAGATTTTTGGTTGAATCTTGAAGTTAAGAACAGACCTGACTTCATACCTGAATTGTATTGCACTAAACGTGTAAACAATAAGGCATGGACTAAGGAATGGTTAAGACGTAATGGATTCCCTGACAGACCAGTCTATCAAATGATTTATCAGCATGGAAACAAGGCTGATATGATTAAAGGTAGAGTGGATATATTTATTGATGATTCACTATCTAATGTGTTAAAGTGCCAGAAGTCTGGTTTACCTGCGCTGTTATTCCACACAGAGAAGACAGCTGACTTTCCTATGTTTAAAGTATTCTCATTGAACAAAGACGAGATAATTGACTCATATCTGTTTATGAAGAAATATGCATAAGAATGTTAAACTGACACCACTTCTTGACACTATACAACTCATTGAGATGAGTGACGAAGAATATTTTAGTGATAAGTGGGCTGATTATATAAGCAATTCAAAACTTGCTTTAATAAATCCAGACCAAGACGGAAGTCCTCAAATTTATAAAGAGGGACTAAGTAAACATCCTAAATATTCTGACTCTCTTGTATTTGGTTCAGCAGTTCATGAATTAGTATTGCAACCTGAAAGCTTTAAAATAATTAATAATGTTGATAGACCCACTGCTAAGATGGGAGCTATGGCGGATGAACTATTTAAGGTGTTCCTTAGTAATAAAGGTACTGTATCTGATAAGGATATTATAGCTGCATCTGACAAAATTGATTATTACAAAGGCAAGATGGACGAGGCTAAGATTGAGAATGTTAGAGACAAATGTATAAATTATTGGTGGGATAGACGAGATTGGGAGTCTGAGCATACGAACTCAGATAAAGAGCCAATTTATCTTGACCCCAAATCTAGAGAGAAGTTACAACTTTGTTTGGCTTCGGTAGAAGCTAATAAAGAAGTGCAAAATCTATTACATCCTAAGGGAATGTTCGAGGAGCCTATCTCCATGAACGAAGCTGCCCTATTTATGGATGTGAAGGCTGAACATGAGGGTAAGGAAGTTATCCTTAAACTCAAAGGTAAGCTAGATAATTTCACCATTGATACTGAAACTGGAGAAGTAGTTCTTAATGACTTAAAGACTACAGGACACTGGTTGATTGACTTTGGTGATTCATTTAAGAAATACCATTATAATAGACAGATGGCTATGTATGCTTGGATGCTACGTTCTTACGTAGAAAAGCAATATAACATGAAACCATCTAGTCTGATGGCGAATATGCTTTTAGTTTGTACCGTACCAGATTTTAGAGCTGGAGTATTTAGGGTTACTAATGGTGAGATTCGTAAAGGTTTCTTAGAATTTAAAGATTTGCTACAACGAGTAGCATATTGCGAACTATATGACTAATTCTTCTTATGGAAGCATGGAGTCCATCGTATCAAGACCTTGAAAAATATTATCAAGAATATTTTAGCTTGGGGAACTTAAATTGTGATATTGGCAGTAAGTTTGCACTTATTTCCTTAATATGCTTTCTTACTAAGCAGGCACGAGTTAAGAATCCCGATGCTACTTGTTATTTGGTAATAATGAAGATAATTGATAATGAAGTATCTCAGCACGACCTAAAATTTATTAGGGGTTTGTCTGTTGTTTGTACAGACATGATGAAGCACTGTGATGAGTTCCTAACATTTGATATGAAGTCTTCTAAGGAAATGGTCAGCAAGATTAAAGAGATTTTACACACTTATTTACCATTCTAATGATAGAAAATCAAGTAAATTCATGGGGAGATAAAATCTCCATGAGGTATGAATCAAATCAGAAGATTATTGAAATTCTATCTAAGTTGGTAGAGAGGTTTCCTCAGTGGAGGTTTCAACAAATCTTGCAAAATGTAGATATTGCCTCCAGGGATGGAGAGGATTTGTTTTACGAAGAGAGTTATGATACTCTAACTACATTAATCAATAACCCAACAGTTAGTGCAATTTTATCTCAAACTGACAATTAACACTTTTTAAGGGTTGGCAGTTGCACAGTCAGGTAAAATGTAGTATCTTTGTATCACTTTCCTCAAGGGAAATATAGAGATTATAATTCAAATTTTTAGATTATTTAATACTACTTGGTCAATCCAAATTAAAGTAGTATCTTTGTACTATAGAAAGTTACAAGATTAGACGTATGAAATAATGTTTTAACAATTTTGAATTATGCAAGCAATGAATTTTAAGAAAGTAGAAGTAAAAGGTTTCACAAAACAAGAAGCAATCGCAGAAGCACCATTCCAAGTTATTCGTGATGCAACTCAGGCATGGAAGACTGCTGGTAAGCCAATCGCTGAGAAAGCGTTGAAAGAGTTCTGTGCTGAATATCTAGCAAAGCACACTAAGTATGCTGCTGGTATTGGCTGTTCTATCACATTTGAAGCAGGTTCTGCTGATACACGTGAGCGTCCTTACACTGTAAAGGATATTAAGAACGAGAAGGGTAAGAGAAAGTATAAAACTGGTTATCAAGGTATTAATCCTGCAACTGGTGAAATTCTATTCACTAACTTCGAGACAAAGAACAAGGCTAAGGAAGTAGCTAAGGAATTGTACACCAAGAAAGATTACAAGGGCGACATCTTCTGCAAATACATCAAAGATGTGGTTGAGGGTGAAGTTGGTGCGTTTGAAGTTAAGTACACTCCATCTAAGAGTGCTAAACAAGGAACTTACATCTGCTTTGGAGTTGAAGCCTAATAGACTTCTACAACTTTAAATATCAAAGGGATTATCTTATGAAAATAAGGTAGTCCCTTATTTTTTTATAATAGATTTGTAGACTACCAAGATGATTATTTTTAAAGGCGTAACTGCTATCTAATTTAAACATCTAACGATGAAAGAACAGACTATTATTAAACTTACAAATCACCTCAAAACGGTACTTGCAGATAATATCAGTATGAATGCCTATTCTGAAAAGATAGGCTTACCTACTAGCTACTTCTGTATGAAAAGGAAAGCGGTAGAACAAGCTAAAGAAGCTGGAACTATCTCCGATGAAGATTATAATACTATTATGGATTTATTCGGACAGATAGATGCTAGACCAAGAATAAGAGCAACTAAGAAAGAATCAACTCCTGATTTATTTCAGGATGATGCTGTCTTTAGTGATGCTGAATTAGATACTGATGATACATCTAAGGTTTCCATTGAGAGGGATGAGGAAGGTAAAATAGTTAAGTATGCGTTCACTGTCTATGTAAGAGATAGACAACCTATTATAGGTTCATTCAGTAGAGATGAAATGAACTTGGTATATAGGTTGTACTCTAACTATGGTAGTGGAATTACACAGAGGGAAGTTTCAAGAGTATTCCCAGAATATTCTTTAGCTGACTTTAAGAGGATTCTTAGGGCATTTAGTATTACTAAGGCATCAGCCCCATTTGCTCCACATATTATTGAGGAGAATGACAAGAACAAGTTGCTAGAAATGCAATTTAGGGAGAAGGAGAATGACTTCTTAAGAAGCTATGAAGTTGAAAAGGTTAAACAAACCGAGAATCAACTCAAAAGATATATGAAAGAAAATCAAGACCTCAAAGACCAACTCCAGAATATGTCTGGGTTACTTGATGGTATTGATGTGTCAAATCTTCCCAAATTCACTCCTACTGCTACAGGTAGAGAGGATAGAGATTTGATTATTTGGTTATCTGATATGCACATTGGAGCATCCGTGTCTGGATATTCTATTTATGCCAATGAGTATAACCAAGAAGAGGTCGAGAGTAGACTTCAGAAGCTAATTGACCAAATAAAGAAAGAATCTCTAATGTTTGGCAACTTCTATAATGTAGTTGTATGTAATCTAGGTGATTCTTTGGACGGATATGATGGTCAGACTACGAGAGGTGGGCATCAACTAGCTCAGAACATGAATAATAAGGAGCAACTCAAATGCTTCATTGAAGTAATGACTGGGTTTATGACTACTCTTGCGGAAGAGATACCTTGTAATAATCTGTCTTATTACTGTGTGGGAGAATCTAACCATGATGGAGATTTCGGATATTCTGCCAATATTGCACTTCAGTATATCTTACAAAGTATGGATATTGAAGCTACAATATTTGAGAAGTTTATTGGTGAGTTTAAGCTAAATGACACAACATATATCCTGTGTCATGGCAAGGATAACAAGGATATGTTTAAGAACTTACCTCTCACTCTTGATATTAAGACAGAAAACTTTATCAATGAGTATCTTGACAATAAAGGAATTAAAGGCAATGTAGTCTTTGTAAAAGGAGACTTACATCAGTCTGCTACTACCTATGGAAGAAGGTTTACATATAAATCTGTAAGCTCTCTATTTGGTAGTTCTGAATGGATTCACAAGAACTTTGGTAACACACCAGCTGCTTGTGATTATTCTATTGTAGATGAAAATGGAAATATGCTAGATGGCAGAATTACACTACAATAAAATTGCATATGGAAATAACATTAGACGAGTTATTGCAAGGAAAGGCAACCAGAATCAAAGATAAAGCATATTTTCCAACTGAGGCTTATGTAGAGCCATTCTTGGAAACTATGTCTAAATTTACTTCTGATTTCAGAGTACAAGTTAAACTCCCTGACCAAATCACCAGAACTATTACTGGTGAATATAACACAGATGATGTAACCTATAATAGGGTACTTATTGAGGCAGTAATGCCTGATGAATATGCGTGGGATAACCATGATGAAGTTATCGGATTCCTATATGGACTAGATGTTCGTAAGCCGATAGTAAAGATGTATAGAGGTGGTCTTAATAGGGCTTGTACCAATCTATGTGTATTTGACCCTTCTTTCATCAATATCCAAGAATTAGAGCCTGAGAAGGCTATAAACTACAAGCCAGTTAAGAATCTGATGGAACAAACATCTGATTTGAAATTATGGTTGAAGACTCTCCATGAAACAGAATGGGAGAGAACTGTACCAGCTATTGAATCTAACTTAGGTAAGTGGATGAGAAATGCAATCTCTCAACACTGTGACTTGGGTTATGGCAAGGTTAAGCTAGGTACTAAAGAAGTCATTGACGCTTATAAATCGTTGTTTGTGGACAATAAGTCCAAGTATTATGTTAAGGAAGATGAAGATGTCAATATGTTTAAGGTTTACAATGCATTTACTGAGCTAATCAGCAATGATGGTGGAAAAGATATCATCAATAAGGCAGAAAAGACCTTATTACTACGTACAATCTTAGACTTTAATTAATTAATGCTAGTAGTAAAACGAAACAAGACAGTACAGCCCTTTGACTGGGGTAAGATTGACTTAGCTATCACTAAAGCATTCCATGCAGTTAATGAACCTATTGATATGGATATTCTTAGTGATGTAAAAGATGAATTATACTTTAACAATATTATTTCTGTAGAGGAAATCCAAGACCAGATAGAGAAGGCTCTAATGGCTTGTGATTATTATAATGTTGCTAAAGCATTTATCTTATACAGGCAGAAACAAGCTGAGCTTAGAACTCTAACTAACAAGAAACAATTCATTAGAGACTATGCTAAAGCTAGTAATGCAGCTACAGGTAGTAAATATGATTCTAATGCTAATGTTACTGAAAAGAATATAGTAACCTTAAATGGTGAATTGTTCAAAGGTGATATTATTAAGGTGAATCGTACTATACTTACCGATAAAATTAGAGAGATGTATGGTGAGGATTTAGCTAAGGAGTATATCCGTCAGCTAGAATCTCACGAACTATATAAACATGATGAGACTAGTATTATGCCATATTGTGTGGCTATTACTATGTATCCATTCTTGTTGGAAGGTTTGCAGCCTATTGGAGGTTTATCTGCAAAACCTAAAAACTTGGATTCATTCTGTGGTATGTTTGTAAATCTAGTATTTGCAATCAGTTCACAATTCGCAGGCGCAGTAGCTACTGGTGAATTCCTAATGTATTTCGATTACTTTGCTCGCAAGGAGTGGGGTGATGATTATTGGAAATATGCGGATGCTAACTGTCAACTAAGGTTTACAACTGATACTAACTCAGAAGGAGCAGACAAGCCTATTAATACAGCAAAGGTAACTAGTATGCTTACTATTGAGAAGGTAATTGAGCAGAAGTTCCAACAGATTGTATATTCAATCAATCAACCTGCTGCTGCTCGTAACTTCCAATCAGTATTCTGGAATATAAGTTACTTTGATAAGTATTACTTTGAGGGATTATTCGGAGAATTTGTATTCCCTGATGGTAGTAAACCTCAATGGGATTCACTAAACTGGTTACAGAAGAAATTCATGAGTTGGTTTAATGAAGAGCGTACTAAATGTATCTTAACATTCCCAGTAGAAACTGTAGCATTACTTACTGATGGTGAGGATATTCGTGATAAGGAATGGGCAGACTTTACTGCTGAAATGTATAGTAAGGGACATTCATTCTTTACTTATACTTCCGATAGTGCTGACTCATTGTCTTCTTGTTGCCGACTCAGAAATGAGGTAAGTGATAATCAATTCTCCTATTCATTAGGTGCAGGTGGTATTGCTACTGGTAGTAAGTCAGTAATGACTTTAAATATCAATAGATTAGTGCAGGATGCAGTTAATAAGGGATATGATATGATTGATTATCTACGTTCTCAGGTTCAGAAAGTTCATAAATACCAAACAGCATATAATGAATTGTTAAAGGATTATCTAAAAGATGGTTTATTAACGGTTTATACAGCTGGGTTTATTAACTTAAAGAAGCAGTATCTAACTGTAGGAGTTAATGGTGTTATTGAAGCTGCTGAGTTCTTAGGAATTAAAGTTAGTGATAATCCTACTTATAGAGAGTTCATGCAATCTATATTAAAGACTATCAGTGATGAAAACCGTAAAGTCAAAACCAAAGAGTTGATGTTTAACACTGAATTTGTTCCAGCAGAGAACTTAGGAGTTAAGCACGCTAATTGGGATAGGAAGGATGGATATGTAGTTCCTAGAGATTGCTACAATTCATATTTCTATGCAGTTGAGGATACTAGTTTAACTATCCTTGATAAATTCAAGTTACATGGTGAAGAGTATGTTAAGTACTTAGATGGAGGAAGTGCATTGCACATGAATCTTGAAGAGCACCTTACTAAAGACCAATATAGAAACCTATTAAAGGTTGCAGCTACTAATGGTACTAATTACTTTACCTTTAATATTCCGAATACTATCTGTAACGATTGTGGACATATTGACAAGAGATACTTACATGAGTGTCCTAAATGTGGAAGCAAGAATATAGATTACGCCACAAGAATAATCGGATATTTAAAGAGGATTAGTAACTTTAGTGAGGCTAGACAAAAAGAAGCTAGCAAACGTTATTACTATAAACAATAAAAACTATGGTTCTATTTCAAATCATATTTATTGCTATCCTGCTCCTAGAAATAGGGGTAGGGCTAGCAGTAAAGTATAACTACAACGGTTTCCAAGATAAGCTAATATCTCTACTTATGAGAATGGACCTTGAGTATTATATTAGATACCAATTCCCAGATAAATGGGTTCTTCAGATGGTATTCTTATTAATCTTATTCTTATTGTGTATCTAATTAATATGCTGAAATACGTTAATTATGATATAGTTTTCCAAGAGTTACCAAATGAAACTACACTTGCTATTAATATCTCAAACTGCCCTTGTCACTGTAAGGGGTGTCATAGTTCTTACTTGGCAGAAGATATTGGAAAACCTCTTGATTGGATAACCATTCAAAAATTGATAATGAAAAACATAGGTATTACCTGTGTTTCTTTTATGGGAGGAGATTTGGAGCCAGCTACGGTAAACTTAAGAGCTGCCCAAATCAAGACTGCTTATCCTGATATAAGAGTAGCCTGGTATAGTGGTAGACAAGAACTATCTAAGGATATTGATATTAAGAACTTTAACTATATAAAGTTAGGTCCTTATATTGAAGAATTAGGTGGTTTGAAAAATCCTAATACTAATCAACGACTCTATGAGGTTCAAATGAGTAGAGAAATTGACGAAAATGGAGACCCAGTCTATGGTTTAATGGACATTACAAACGTGTTCTGGAAATGAGTATTAAACTGCCCTTTAGTGGGTATTCCTCTAAGAGGATAGGAGAGCCTAACAGACCTCGCATTACTCTAGCGGATGAGCAAATAGAAGCCTTAGAAAGGATGAAAAGGTTTTTGGATACAGAGGAGCCAGTACTAGTATTACAAGGATATGCTGGTACTGGTAAAACCTCTATCCTTAATGAATACATCCAGTATCTTAGGTCTAATGGAGAAGACTTCATACTATGTGCTCCAACCCATAAGGCTAAGTTAGTAGTAGAGGAGGTAACAGGTGAGGAAGCGATGACAGTACATAAATTATTGTCTCTTGCTCCTAACATAGAGATATTTGAATTGGATTATAAAGATTTAAAATTCCAATGTAATGGACTTAGTGAAATACCTAGCAATGGTATTGTAATCATAGATGAGGCGTCTATGATTAATGATGAAATATATAAGTTACTACTTGATATGTGTAATCAGTATGGAACTAAGTTGCTATTCATTGGAGATAAGGCTCAAATACAGCCTGTATGTAGTAAAGGGACAAGTTTGGTATTCAACTGCCCTAATATTATTACATTAACTAAAATACATAGACAAGCCGATACTAATGGATTGTTGCCATTGCTATCTAAGCTAAGAGAAAGACCCATGAAGAGATTTCAGCCTATTGAAGCTCCAGAAGGGTCTTTAATTGTATGTGACCAAGCCAAAGACTTTATGCTAAAGAGTGCCGACTTCTTTAGAGCTGCAATTAAAAAGCAGAATGTAAATGATGTTAAACTTATAGCATATACCAATGCTAGGGTGCAGGGATTCAATCAATGTATGAGAAAGCTACTTTGGGAAGACAATATAGCTAATGAGTACAATCAATTTGAATTTCTGACTGGTTATGAGAATTTTGAGTACAACAGTGCTCAGTTTTACAATTCTCTGGACTATGTAATAGTAGACGCTCCTAAAAGAGTGGAGAGGCATATTCCACACTTTATGAAGTTGCCTGGATATGAGCTGGAACTATTTGATACAGTATATAAGAAATTATTGACTGTATTTATATTGGAACGAGACATCAACAAAGACTATATAGATAGCCTTGCTGCTACAATAGAGAATTTTAGAATATCTGCTATTGAAGCCAAAAGGAATGGTAATCGTACTAGGTCTACATTCTTATGGAAGAAGTACTTCGAGATGATGAAGAGCTTTGCTACTCCTAAAGATATAATGTGGGATAATAGGGTTATCAAGAAAAAGACATTCGATTATGGATATGCGTCGACCATTCACAAAATTCAAGGAAGCTCTTTGGGAACAGTGTTTATTGACATGGCAAACATACTTGTTTGTAAAAACATTGATGAGATTAGGCAGATGCAATACGTATCGCTGTCAAGAACTAAAACAGATGCTTATATATTGGTTTAATCCCGCTAAACATGACTATAAAAATAGTTTACAACGAAGCCTGCCAACCTTTTGAAAATAGGTTAGTGGCTTACATTTGGGAACATTTTCCCAAGATAGAGGTGGAAACTTATGATGAACTACATTATAAGGATAAGAAGAAAGCTATTATGATTAAAGCATCATGTGGCACTAGATTAGTTCCTTTCGTTGCTGTCTATGATAATAACAAAGAACTAATTAAAGCTTTTTATTCCGAAGTAGGAGATTGTGAGGTGGATAAAATTATCAAGTATTTAAATGAGGTTCAGCGAAGCAATAATGTGGGGAGATAACCTTATAAGGGCTACTCTCAAACACAGAGAAGCTAGTTTAAAGGACTTTGTAAGGGTTGGTGGTAATCCCGAACTTTATAAAGCAATCCAAGATTCTAAAGTCGGATATATTAAGATTACTAAGGTATCTAGCAATGGAGGGTATTTATCTTCAGGAGAATCTGAAGAAGGTATTACTGCTGCATTTGGAGAAGGTCTTAGTCTTTATATAGCTGACGTGGAACAGTGGTATAGAACATCTGTTATCCAGAAGATTTATTGGGATAAAGGTGAATTTACCACTCTCAATTCAAGATATAAGTTCGAATTTGAAGAGATTGATTATCGTCCTATTCTTGAAGAACTAAAGAATGAAAGTACAAGTAATAAATAAATCTCAATGGGAACTTCCCAAGTATGAAACCCTATTCTCAGCTGGCATGGATGTCAGAGGAGATTTTAGTAGAATTAAGTTAGTGGATAATAAGCCAGAGAAATTCTTCTTTGATGCTGATGTTGTAGCTATTGGTTTAAAAGAAAATCCTGATGGATGCAATGTGGTAGATAAAGAGGGAAATGATTTGGGCTATAAGATTCCAACTATTCCAGTAGCTAAAACTATTGAAATTAAGCCTGGAGGTAGATGTCTAATCCCCACTGGTCTATTTGTAGCTATCCCACAAGGATATGAGCTGCAATGTAGAATGAGGAGTGGATTAGCATTAAAGATGGGACTTACTCTTACTAATGGAATTGGCACTATTGATGCTGATTATAGAGGTGAGATTGGAATCATCTTAACTAATACTTCTAATACTCCTGTTCGTATTAATGATGGCGAGAGGCTAATGCAATTAGTTCTTGCTAAGCATGAAGTAGCTGAATGGGAAGAAGTAGAGGTACTTCCTGAAACAGATAGAGGTGAAGGGGGATTTGGACATACTGGTAAGTAATGACCACTAGGCAAGAAATATTACTTCGTTTAGCTTGTGCTGCTCTACAGGGAGGAATGTCCATTAGTAAGGTATACCAAAGTATAGACGGTACTGATGATGAACATTACACCCTATGGGATATTGCTGATGTAATTCCAGATATAGAGTTTGATGCTGAAAAAGATACTAAGTCAACCACTAATAAAAAGAAATTCTATTAATGGATATTCTAGTTAGCAAAGACAATAAGGGTAAAATCAGAGTTGTTGAGATTGACTATGAATGGGATGATTCAAGAAGGGGCTTCGTAATAAGAAGACGTACTTACCAATATGCTGGTAAAGTATCAGTTCAGCCAGAAATTTGGATATTTACTGGCAAAGCTAAAAGAACTGTTACTGAGCAAGTAAAACTGGAATATGCTTCCCATTTGAAGAAGTATCAAGATAAAGGTTATAAGCTATTACCTTCTAACATTAGTATTGATGATAGTAAGGCAGTAGCTGAGTTTGTCCAAGAACAGATGGGCGAAGGTGTTTCTGATTCCAATGGATTTAAGAAACATATGTTAGCTAAACAAGCTGACAAAGTAGCAACCAGTGTATTTGACAAGATTAAATACTGGTGGGGAAGTAGGAAGATAGATGGAGTTAGGTGCTCTTTCTATTATAGGGATGGAGAAGTTAGAACTGCCTCTAGGGGTGGTGGTGACTACGATGCTTCTACTTCCTTCATGCGCCATAACCCTAAACTAATTCAATTCTTTGAAAACCATCCTGATATTGTTTTAGACGGTGAACTATATGAACATGGTAAATCTCTACAACAAATCAGTGGTGCTGCAAGATTGGAGAAGGATACAGCTGGAATGGATTGGCTAGAATATTATATCTATGATGTAATGGATAGTTCTAAAACATTTGAAGAAAGGCTAGAGGTTCTTCACGATATTGCTAATGAGTTAGGCTTAGACTTTAATCCTGAGAGAACTTGGGCTGAAGGTGACTTAAAGTTCCAAATGGTTCCACAGGAAAAGGTAGTAGGTTGGGCTAATATACAGAAACTACATGATAAGTATGTAGGTGAAGGCTTTGAAGGCATAGTTATTCGTGACCCATCTAAAGTATATAACTTTGGTGGTAGAACTAATGCTATGATTAAAGTCAAAATGTATAAAGATGCTGAATTTAAAATTGTTGGTTATGAGGATGGTCTACGTCCAGAAGACATGGTATTCGTATGTGAGACTGAATTAGGTATTAAGTTTGAAGCTAAACCTATGGGTCCACGTGAATTAAAGTGGGAATACCTTGACAGAATGGATGAAATCATTGGTAAGATGGCTACTGTAAAGTATTTCTATCTTAGTGATGAAGGATGCCCTCTGCAACCAGTTCTGAAGTGTATTAGGGATTATGAGTAATTATAAAATACCATATTGTTATGACGTTCATTGGGGTTACATTAATGATAACATTGAGCTTAATCCAAGTGATTATCTTGACTGTAATGATGAATGTGACTTGAATGATTCAGTTTATGACGAGATAAGGGATAGCTTTAGTGTTGGAGACTTAGAGATAGACCAGGCAGAGATGGATTTCAGCCTGCCTAAAGAGTTTGTTGATGAGTGGAAAAAACTTAAAGGCTATGAATAAGTACGGGATTCCTAGTAAGTTTAGAATAGCTAATCATTATTACAATGTAGAGCTTTGTCAATTTATAGACAATGGGGATAGTTTTGGAATACACGATAACCTCAAGTTATTGATTCAGGTGGCAGAATGTATGAAGGAAGATGACGGAGAGGTAATACACCTCACCGAAGAACAAATCAAGAATTCATTCTGGCATGAAGTATTCCATGCTTTCCAATACTATTATTGTAATAAGCAAGATGAATCACTAGCACAAACATTCGCCAACTTTATGCGTGAATTTGAACTTACACAAGAATGAATTATATTGTAGTTTTTAGAAGAGGCTTTAATGTCCCTTTTCTTTGCTCATAGGGATGAGTCAGATATTGTTTATAAAGATGATACTCTGATTCGTGACGAAGATGATGTAATTAAAGTAATGGATAGGTATTTCTCTCCTGATAACGGCGAATATGTAATAAGGGAAACCTTTTAGATTCTACTGCATTTAGGGAGGATAACAAAGCTATTACTGAACATTTAAGAAAGTTCTTGCATTGAAAAAAGTAACATTCCTTAAATTGTTAAACCTTATATCGAATGTAGGTAAGGATACAGAGAAGTTAGAAGAACTTGGCATTGATATAAGTGAGAGTACATTAGTGAATGGTATGTGTGAATTATTTGATGCTGTTATGGAAGATGCCTATGGCAAGGAGGGTCTTGAATGGACTCAATGGTGGGTATATGAAAAGTCCCGCAACCCAGAATTAAAGGCATTTGAAACTAACGAGCAGGGCGAAGACGTTGAGATAATACGCACTACTGATGAACTATATGACTATCTAGAAAAATATCATAGCTAACACCTAAGTTTTACCTTGTAAATATTTTTAAAAGATAATGGAAATTAAACAATTTGATTTCGGAGAGGCATTGTCCTTTCTGAAAAGTGGTCTCAAAGTGACTAACGGAAGAGGTAACATCTACTTCATGGAGAACAATAAAGTGTACTGTATCCCCAAAGCCCAGTACCCTAAGGGCAGAAGAGAAGAAGTAAAGCTCTATTGGGATGCTGTCCTCCGTGACGATTGGACTCTGTTCGAAGATTAGTCACAATCCTATCAGATTACCTAATACAAAGATTATCAGTATAGGTTTTCTAAATTTGCTTTAAATGCAATTAACTCAATCACCTAAATTTAACAGAAATTATGCTGCCAAGATTGTAGAGATTAAGGAGTTTATTAAACATCCTAATCCAAAGTGTGAGAGATTAAAATGCTGCACAATTGATGGTTATTCTATTGCAGTAAGTATTGATACCAACCCTGGTACATATATTTACTTCCCAATAGAATGTGCTATTGATGATAAATTCTTATCCGCTAATAACCTCTTTAGAGACAAGGAGAAGAATGCCGATAAGGGACAAGCTGGATTCTTTGAAGATAACTGTAGGGTAAAAATAATTAAACTGCAGGGTTATCCTTCTGAAGGATTTATTACTCCTATTACGTACCTGTACAACTGGCTTACTGCAATAGGTAAGAACAGTGAAATTGTACACAAGGTAGCTCCTGGAACAGAGTTTGACTCTGTAGACAATGAGATTGTGTGTAGGAAATATGTTCCCAAACGTGCATATACTCCTGGTCAACCAAAGGTTGGAGGTAAGATAACAAGGAATTTAAAGAAGGTAAAGAAAGTAATTGATACCCAATTTAGGTTCCACTATGACACTACTCTTATTAAGAAGTGTCCATCTGTTATTCATCCTAATGACATTATTAGTATTACTGCTAAGGTTCATGGAACCTCTGGTATATCTGCTTATGTACTATGCGAACGACCTAAGAAATGGTATGAAAGAGTATTTGAGTTCTTAACTCGTAAAGAGATAGATGATACTCGATATGATTATCTATGGTCTTCTCGTTCCGTAGTTAAGAATCCATATTATAATGAAACTACTAATGGTGGTTTCTATGGAGTAGATGTATGGAAGTTTGCTGATGATGTTGTTAGACCTCATCTACAGAAAGGTATGACAGCTTACTATGAAATAGTGGGTTATCTTCCTAATGGTGGTGCAATCCAAAAGTTAGGTGGTAAAGCATTTGACTATGGGTTTGAACCTCCGAAGAGTGTTGAGGAGTATAAGTATGGAGAAAACTTTGGAGTACAAATCTATCGTTTAACCTATACTAATCCTGATGGACGTGTATATGAGTTTAGTGCTCGTCAAGTACAACAATGGTGTACTAAAGAAGGCTTGAAGCCTGTAGAAGAATATTACTATGGCTATGCTAAAGACTTATATCCAGAACTATCTCTGACAGAACACTGGAATGAGAACTTCATTCAGAAGTTAGCTAGTGATAAGAATTTCTTCATGGAGTGTGAATCTCCAACTTGTAATAACAAAGTTCCGCATGAGGGAGTTGTTATTAAGATTGAAAACTCTCTATCCGAAGCATATAAGCTAAAGTGTATTAAATTCTTAGAAGGAGAATCTAAATCACTGGATAAGGGTGAAGTTGATATTGAAACTGAATCATAAGGTGAAATTTAAACTTGAATATGTAATGGAAGTGGGTGATTTGGAATTGTTGATGTTAGTTAATAATTATCAGCAGCGTTTCAACGAACCCACTTTTAGTACATTAGATGACATTCCAGAGGCTTTAATAATTGAAGTCTTAGATGATGCAAATTATATAGAAGATGAAATTAATAACTATATGATGATTGAAGACATTAAAATTTCTAAATTATGAAAAGGTTTCTAATTCACGTTGATACTAATTGGTGTGGTGAAGAAGACACATTCAGAGCAGTTGCTGAGTCAGAGATAGAGTTATGGGATGAAATGTGGAGTAGGATAGATGAAACTGCCTACTATAGTTTTTCCATAGGAGGAATGCGAAGATGATGAGGAATGAAATGAGTACAGTGGAGAAATCTATGGGAAGGACAGTTGATATAACTACTCTTCCTAACCATATCAACAATGAACACGTCTATATCTTTAGATGGCTAGATGGTTATGGCTGGACTATCAAATGTGGTAATATCCACATTGAATCTAGTAATATTGAGGATGCTATTATGGACTTCCTTAAATTTACTAGTGAGCTAGACATAGTACATGAGCATAGAGGGTATGGACTAGTAGGAAAGGTGGGAGTATTCCACAAAACTATTGATAATCATGGGTATTTCTATTGAAATGTTTAAGTTTTATGAAGTAGGTGGTAAGATTAGAGATGAACTCTTAGGTCTTACTAATAAGGATGTTGATTACGTAGCTGTGCCTACTGAGGCGTGTTATAGTAGTATTCATCCTCGTGAGTCTCAACCCTCTCCTGCCAGATTAGTATTTCAGGCACTAAAGAGTTATTTAGAAGAACAGAAATTTGAAATCTTCTTAGTAACTCCAGACTGCTATACAATCCGAGCTAAATTCCCAGAGGGCTATAAGTATCAAGGGGTAGCTGATTTTGTAATGGCTAGAAAGGAAGTAGGATATATTCCTAATACCAGAACTCCAATAGTTGAGCCAGGAAATCTCTATGATGATTTGTCACGTAGAGATTTTACTGTCAATGCTTTAGCTAAAGACCCTGATACTGGAGAAATTATTGATTATTTTGGAGGTCTTAAAGATATTAAGGAGAAACTTCTTAGGACTCCATTACCCCCTATTGTAACTTTCGATGATGACCCTCTAAGGATTCTCAGAGGTATAAGATTCTCCATTACCAAGAGACTACGGGTATCTGAAGATATGTGGCAAGCTATGAAAGCTTATGACTATTTCGACAAAATGCCAGTAGTGTCTGAAGAGAGGATAAGGGAAGAACTGACAAAGTGCTTTAAGTGTAACTCATCTTTAACTCTAGGGTGGTTATCTGAACTCACTGATTTAAGAGATTACATTTTTAAGAACACTAATTTATGGCTTAAGCCAACTAGTGAGAAATAGTGGAAACTAAGAAACTAATTATCTGTAGAGGTATTCAAGGCTCAGGTAAATCTACTTGGGCTAAACAATGGTGTCACGAAGACCCAGAGAATAGGATTAGATTCAACAACGATGATGTTCGTAATATGTTAGGTGACTATTGGGTTCCTAATAGAGAAAAGGTTGTTACTGCAACATATAACACTGTACTAGCTTATAGTATGGAGAAAGGTTATAACATTGTAGTAGACAATATGAATCTAAATCCAAAGACCTGTGCAGAATTGGAGAAAATGGTTAAAGATTTTAACGAGAATTATACTTATGATTGGAAGTATGAGGTTGAATATAAAGACTTCTTTATTCCAGTTGATGAGTGTATTCGTCGTGATGCTATGAGACCTAATCCCATTGGTGAGAAGGTTATCAAAGCAACTTGGAGAAGATACAGAGATTTTATTATCCGAGAAGACATTAACAATATGCTAAAGAGAGCACCCAAACACGTAGACGGAGGACGTCCTGTCATATTAGTTGATATGGATGCTACTTTATGCCTAAATACATCAGGTAGACCTTATTATGGGGAAGGTGCAGCTGAGGGTATGCTGGATGATGTAGCTATAGAAGGAACTTGTGCTCTTGTTAGGCGTATGTATGAAAAGTGCAAAGTCTTTATTGTTACTGGTAGAGAAGGTACTCCAGAGATTATAGCAGCTACTAAGAAATGGTTGGCTATGCACGATATTGCTGTGGATGAATTATTCTTCAGACCAGTTAAGGATTATAGTCCTGGAGCTGATTGTAAGAAGAAAATCTATAAAGACAATATCGAGGGTAAGTATAATGTTCAATTTGTTCTTGAAGACAATTACAAATGTGTCAAGATGTGGAGAGAACAGGGCTTACTATGTCTTCAGCCTAATGAAGGGAAATTCTAATGGCAATGTTAGTAGGACAACTAATTGAAATCCTTAAGCAATTTGACCAAGATAGGGAAGTTATGATTCATACTCTAAGTGGTCAGAATGCTGAAGTTAAAGGATATTTCCCTAAAGATGATGAGTATTTTTATCTAACTGACTTGGATGTAGTTCCAAGAGACTAGCTTATGGATGATATTAAAAAGAGGTTTCTAACCAATACTGATGAAACTGGAAGATTTATTGTTAAATCCTTAACTACTGGTAAAACATACTATGTTGAACCAATAGGTAATGGACATCCAGCAGATTGGGGAGATATCAATCCTGCAACTAAGAAGATTGAAGGGGACTATGGTCAGAAATATACTGGCTGTGTATCTGAAAAAGATTCTTTGATAACTCCAGAAAATGGATTTAAAATCATTGAAACTCTTGAAGCTGGTGCAATATATCAAAGAGATTTGGAATATGAAAAACTAATGAATAAGGCAAATGAGGTTCAAGGGTGATATTATCATAACAGACCCATGTTATATAATTAAAAGTCCAGAAGATTGTGCGAAGGAATTAGGTATACCTTTCCCAGCATGTCCTAAATACACTGAAGATATAAAAGCTTATGATAAAGCAATGAGCGAGTATCGTTCCTTTACAAATAAGTATGATGATTGGGGAAAGTGTGACTACGGTGACAATATGGAAATACTAGGCTTTAGTAACTACATTTCCGAATCAACTATCTACGGTGATTGGAGTTGTACTACTTGGTCTACTCCTCGTAAAGATGTAGCTGCACAGTTAGAAGAGCTTTGCGAACTTCAAAGGAAGCAATATGAATTAAGAAAACAGTATGGTGAGGACTCTGTTCAAAGTAAAATCTATGATGATAAGATGTTCAGTGCTACTGTTGATTTAAAGAATATTGGAGGATTTTGTGCAGATGCTGGTATGGTTGCCGTATTCTTATTGGATGAGGTACTAAAGTACAATCCGAACTTTGATTATCATATCAATAGACTATGGACAACTACACTGATTAAGGACTTTGATGGTGAAGTAGAATACTATATTGATGATGCTGAGGGAGAAGCTCACATCATTGGTACTGGTAATGTAAACTTCTTCACTACACAAACTGGATTCTGATTATGGAATTTCAATTGTACGAGGACGATGATTATCTGAGTCCGCAGGAGAATGGAGGTCGTGCCACGCATGAAATCTACTCAGCTAAAGATGATGTATTACTATATTCAAATAAAGATAATGTATAAGTTTAATGGAGGAAATGGTGCTGTAGTCTGTGATGGCTGCAGCGTCATTATGGAGCAGAATATTCCATTCGATAGGTATCGTAAGGAACATAGTGGCTATGACTTCTGTGAACGATGCCTAAGTGGTCTTACAGTAGTTGATAACTTTGACCAGATAGAGAATATCTTGGAGTTTAATAACCAAGATGAGTTCTATTTCTTACAAATTATTCAACGTAAGAAGGATGGGAATATTACTCAAATAGGCAACAATGGTTATAGAACTGTTAAAACTTACTATATCTTTAGTAAGGAACAATTCTTGACCAAGAAAGAAAAGATTAAAGAGCTTTGTTTAAAGAACAATGCTAGAGCGTACATCCACCTTAATAGGAGGAATGCAGAGGAGGTAGCTTTGGCTTCAATTCAGCAGTATGCTAAACTAGTCTCAGAAGGTAACTCATATCAGGGTTATAGGGTATGGGATAGTGCTTGTGGTGGAACTAGAGCTAGAGGATATAAACCATTGTGGGTAGTTGATGTGGACTCTAAAGACCCTGAATATCTAAGGACAGTCATTGAAATTATCAATAGTTGTAGAGGTGTTTCTGAGCAAAAGGTCATGCATACAATACCTACGCTACATGGTTATCATCTTATAACTATAGGATTTGATGTTCAACAATTCCAGCAACAGCTGGCGGTTAGGAATATGGATTCTATTGATATACAGAAAGATAATCCGACTCTGCTATATTATGCAACTGTTTAAGGCTTAGAAATAAGTACTGTACTAGATTACTCGTTAGGATTTATAAAAGCAAAACACAATGAGTAATTTACCGTTAGGGGCTGAGAATGACCCTTTTGCTCCTTACAATGTTAAGGAAGAAACGTTTAAATTTGATTTAGGTGTTAAGGGTATTGCATGGTATGAGTACTATGGTTTCCTGGACACAGATGAAGCTAGGGAAGACATCAAACAACGTCTTGTTGCAGCTTTATCACAGCTTGGAGATATTGATATTAAGGATGTAGACATATCTATATATTAATGATATATTTAGTAACCAAGCAGCAGTCTCTCTGGACATCTGACAGATATAAAGTCATTAGTGCAGAAGAGGCTTTAGAATTATTAGCACCTCTCAGCGTAGTAGAGCTGGATACTGAAACTATGGGTTTAGACCCGTATACTAAGGAACTGTTAACCGTTCAACTTGGTTGTGCAGAATTTCAAGTAGTTATTGACTGTACATCTGTGGATATACACCTGTTTAAGGAGTATATGGAAAATCCTCAAAGAATGTTCTTGGGCTGGAATATTAAGTTTGACTTGAAGTTCCTATACCATCAAAGAATTGTTCCATTAAGGGTTTATGATGGTTATCTAGCCGAGAAGCTATTATGGTTAGGCTATCCAGCAGGTATGCATGAGATGAGCTTGAAGGCTGCCAGTATCAATTATCTAGGAGTAGATATGGATAAGTCTGTACGAGGTAAGATTATACAGACTGGACTAACAGAAGATGTTATTGTGTATGCTGCAGGAGATGTCTCTTATCTGGGTAAGATTAGAGATAAACAACTTGTTGAATTAGAAAAGAAAGGCTTATTAAAGGCTATCGACTTTGAGAATGAGTTTGTTAAATGTTTGGCATATATAGAGTACTGCGGAGCTAAATTAGACGTTGATAAGTGGAAAATTAAAATGGCTACTGACCTCAACAACCTTGAAAAATATGAAGCAGAATTGAACGAATGGGTAGAGGAATCTGAATATTCTAGTAAGTATTGTTCTGTAAATATACAAGGTGATTTGTTCAATGGATTTGACACTAAGCCAAGATGTCATATAAATTGGACTAGTTCCCAGCAAGTAATTCCATTATTTGAGGAATTGGGATTAAACCTTAAAGTATTGGATAAGAAGACTAAGCACTACAAGAAGTCTGTGGATATTAAAGTGGTAGAACCACAGGCATCTAAAAGTCCTTTGATTCCAATATACATAAAGTATAAGAAAGCTGCAATCATTGTTAATACCTTTGGTCAGAAGTTCTTAAACTTGATTAATCCTGTAACTGGTAGAATCCATGCCAATTTCAACCAGTTAGGAACGGATACTGGAAGGTTAAGTTCAACAGAACCTAATCTACAGAATTTACCACATGATGCTCAAACTAGAGCTTGCTTCGTATCTGATAAGGGTAATAGATGGATTTCTGCTGACTATAGTGGTCAAGAATCTTATCTAATGGCATCTATGGCTAATGACGAAGCTATGTTGGATGAACTTATTAATGGCAGTGGCGACTTACATAGTCTAACCGCCAAGATGGTATTCCAACAAATCCCAAGAGATATGCCTCTAAAGGATATTAAGAAGAATTTTAAAGACCTAAGACAAGAAGCTAAAGGATATGAGTTCTGTTTCAATTATGGTGGACAGGATAGTACCTTGATAAGAAACTATGGTCTTGATGCTAAAAGGGCTAAAGAAATCTATGAGAACTATATGTCTGGTTTTGCTGGATTGAAGAGGTATCAAGATTTCAGAAGAGTGGATGTAATGCGTAAAGGTTATATCTTATTAAGTAAGATTACTGGACATAAGGCATATATCTATGATTATGATGAACTTAAAAGGCAGATGGAAAAGCAAGATGACCCTGATTTCTGGGCATATTATAGAGAAATGAAGCAGGAGAATCCTGAGTGTGATACAGTACAAGGTGTCAGGCGGTTAGCCAGACGTAAAGCTGAGTCTGAGAAGCAATCTATTAATTATCCGATTCAGGCTGCTGGTGCATTGTGTTTTAAGTTAGCATCTATAAAGCTATTCAACTGGTTATTGAAGAATGGCTTGTTATTTAAGGTTAAATATTGTATTCCAGTACATGATGAAATTAACCTTGAAGCTCCAGATGAAATTTCAGAAGAAGTTGCAGATATATTAGTTAAGTGCATGGTAAGTGCAGGTAAACCATTCTGTACAAGAGCACATTTAGGTGCTGATGTGGAGATTGGAGACCATTGGATTCATTAATATGGGTAAGTATATAGACTTGTGTACAGTAATTGATGTAGAGCCTGAAGTATCTCAGGTTCTAGGTCTTATTGAAGATGAAGACCTCTTAAGTGAGTTCTGGCAGAGAATGGATGAAGATTTCTTTAGAGTCTTTGTTGAAGATTACTGTAAGGATAGTGATATTCGTATCATAAAGAAGATAATTGATGAGGTGTATCAAGAAGAATCTGAAGAGGATTGATGCACACTGAGATAGAAAGAAAATTCATAGTTACTGACAGTACTTTTAAACAGAGTGCTGTCAGAATTATGGATATTCGTTAGGGATATGTAGGAACTTCTAGCAATGGAGAAGCTAGAGTATCTATAAGAGATGAGAAAGCATGGGTTATCATAAAGTCCAACGGATGCTTAGCAAGATTGGAGTATGAAATTCCAATTCCTAAAAAGGATGCAGAGGAATTGCTTTCATTTACTTGCGGCAGAGTAATCCATAAAACTCGTTATATTATTCCATGTGAGGATAATATGCTTAAATGGGAAGTTGATGAGTTTCATGGTGAGGATTAATCATTGCTGAGATAGAGTTACCACACAAGGATATGCCATTTGAAAAACCTCAATGGCTTGGTAAAGAAGTAACACAAGATACTACTTATTATAACTCTACACTCTCTAAAACATCTTGGAAAGCTATTCAGAAGTCTCGTGCTGAAGCTAAAGCTTGGGATGATTGGAGGGACTCATTAGTTAAGAAATGAAATATAGGAAGAAACCAGTAATCATTGAAGCTATACAATTCATAGATAATGCCGACCGCATTATAGAAATTCAAGAGTTTCTAGGAGGAGATACCATAGTGATAAGCTATGAGGATGCAGACAATCCTTATATGTATATTGAAACTCTTGAAGGTACTATGAAAGCCTCTGTAGGAGATTATATCATTAAGGGAGTGAATGGAGAGTTCTATCCTTGTAAGCCAGATATATTTGAGAAAACTTACGAAGAGGTAGCTGAATGAGACTGATAAAACCATCATTTGAAATACTAGAACAAAAGCCTGGATTAGATGGGCTGTTACAACATATAGAAAGATGTGGTAGGACTTGTTATAAGTCAGAAGACAAGATTACTGAAGAAAGTGCTCCTAAGTTTGTAGATATGCTTGTCAAACGTGGTCATACTGCAATGGTTGAGCATGGTACTGTATACCTAAAGTATAGTATAACATTGGAAGGCTCCATGAATATGGCTAACAAATACTATTTCAATAAGTACTCTACAGTAACTATAGGTAATGAACCTTTGTGTGGTGGTGAGCCACAGGAATATAAGGATAAGTTCGATGGGCATACATGTGCATATATTACTACTAATTACAGGGTACTATTGCAAAATGATTGGCTTGATGACCTTAAATACCAATGTGAACCAACAGAGCACCACGTTAAACGTATAACTGTTAAGTTTACTTGTGATAGGGGAGTTAGTCATGAGTTCGTAAGGCATAGAGTATTTAGTTTTGCTCAGGAAAGCACTAGGTACTGTAACTATAATAAGGATAAGTTCGGAAATGAATGTACGTTCATCATACCTAGTTGGCTAGACTACGAGGAACAGCAATTCACTGATAAGAATGATTCTTCTTGCAGTATTAGAACTGACCTATCTGAGCATGAGTATTTTATAGACTTATTACTAGAAGCTGAAAGAACTTACAATTTCTTGGTTCAATACTGTGGGTGGAAACCTCAACAGGCTAGAGCAGTTCTTCCTAATAGTCTAAAGACCGAGTTAATTATGACTGGTACTATTGAGCAGTGGGAAGGATTCTTTAAGCTAAGAGATGCTAATGATGCACATCCTCAAGCAAGAGAGTTAGCCGCACCATTACATGAGGAATTTATCAGAAGAGGTTTATTGCAATGAAAGCAGAGGAGTACTTTGGAGACTGGATTGATAAGCAAGAACTACGTAAAGTAGTAACTTGGATTAATAAGACTAATTCAGCCACTCTATGTCCTTCTCCTAAAAACATATTCAGAGCATTTAGGGCTTGTCCATATGAAGACTGTAAGGTAGTTTTCTTAGGGCAAGACCCTTACCCACAGAAGGGAGTAGCTACTGGAATATTATTCGGTAACTCTGAAGATACTCCAGAGGATAGGCTATCTCCTTCGCTTCAAATAGTTAAAGAGGCAGCTATTAATTATGAAATTCCCCATAACAGAATAGAGTTTGACAATACGTTGGAATCTTGGGCTAAACAGGGAATATTAATGATTAATACTGCCCTTACTTGTGAAGTAGGAAGAGTTGGGTCACACTTTGAGTTATGGAAGCCGTTTGTGTCTAAACTAATTCACAATCTGAGTTATAAGAACAATGGCATAGTTTATGTCTTATTTGGTAGTCAAGCACAGCTATTTAAGAATGATATAGTAGATAGTTTAAAGACTATTGAAGTATATCACCCTGCGTACTTCTCTAGAAAGGGTACTAAGATGCCCTCTAGTGTATTTACTGATATTAATGAGGTATTAAAGAAGCAGTATAACTATCAAATAGAGTTTTATAAGGAGACAGAATATGGAATTTGCTGAGAGAAAGTCAGTCAATGACAAGTTAAGGAAATATGACCATCTAGCTAAGGATGGTGACTTCATAGAGATTACTGAGTGGACTAATGGTGAAGGTTGGGATGTTACTATTAACCAGAGGAGAATTGGAGGCTATCGAGTACCTAACTAGGAGTCTAGACCATAAAAGCTAACTTTATGTACCTAAACATTAAGATAAAGGAAGATTTCAGAACCTTGAAGAAGGATACTGAATATAAGTTTGACTTTACTAATCAAGATAGGTATCTGATAGTTGGTCCGAATGGTTGTGGTAAGTCTACACTTATTAATATCATACGTAGCTTTCAATGCGACAATGCCAGCGACAGGATAAACTTGGATATGCAGGGATTAGTGGTATGAAAGATAAGGCAGAAATTGACACTGACTTTGAGAAGTTTTACTTTATTAGTTCTGAATTTGATGACCCATTATCATTAGACAACATGGCAACAGCAGCTATTACAAATGGTGGATTCTATTGGAAACGTAAGTCTAATGGTGAACGTCAATTACAGAATCTAGGTAAGTGGGTTCAAGAGAACCAAGACAACTGGAACGAGAAGTGCTTATTGGTTCTTGATGAAGCTGATAAGGGCTTTGATTTAAGGTATCAAGTGGGATTACACAATATGCTTATTAACATTCCAGCTAAGAATAATGTGAAATTTCTAGTTGTATCTCACACTCTAATTCCGATATTGTTAGAGGACAAAGTTTATGCCTTCCAATATAGAAGGATGCTCAGTCCGTCTACATATATATTTGTAGAAACTGGTTACGATATAAAAATTGATAAAGATGAAAGAACAGAAGTTTGAATTTAATCCTGAAAAGACTTTCTTCACATCTGACACACATTTTGGTCATGCTAACATAATTAGACTATGTAATAGACCATTTAAAGATGTAGAGGAGATGAATGAAAAGTTGATTGAGAACTGGAATAAAGTAGTTCCAGAGGACGGTACAGTCTTCCATTTAGGAGATTTTGCCTTCGGTGGTAGTGCATTATGGAATAGTGTTATCCCTCGTCTAAACGGACAAATCTACTTGATTATTGGTAATCACGATAGGAAGAATCTAAGACAAGGTTACATGGATAAATTTGTGGCTGTAATACCTCAAATGCAAATTCAGATAGAGAAAAGAAGTATCTATTTGAATCATTATCCATTCTTGTGCTATGGTGGTTCTTATCGCAATGAAGCTGATGCTGTATGGCAGTTATTTGGTCATGTTCATTCTGGACCTACTAGTTCTGGTTTGGATTGTGATAGGTTGTGTAATCTATTCCCATATCAATATGATGTTGGCGTAGATAACAATAACTACACTCCAATCTCTTGGGAAGAGGTGAAGAAAAAGATTCAAAACCAAATAGATAATGGAGTAGAGAAATCAGTCAAGGAGCATACAATTCCTGACGAAATATACAAACTATAATGACTAAATTGACTTTAGAAATCGACGGAACTATCTGTTCTATGGAGATACCTTATAATGATGCAAGTGCTACTGAACTAATTAAGGGATTTGGCTCTCTAATGATTGGTCAGACATTTCTTGCTTGCACTGTTAAAGAGGCTCTAGAAGAGGTAGCCGAAGATTATGAAGACGAACTAAGAGTAGGTTATGAATCCCAACACACTGAGGAAGATTAAAAGGTTAGAAGCTGGTGAATCATTTATCACCAGTGAGCCTGGGAACTCTATGCTTCCGTTATATAAGAGTAATGAGAAGCATAGAGTTACTCCAATAAAATGGGAAGATTGTAAAGTGGGCGATGTAGTATTCTGTAAGGTTCATGTGTAACTCACAAAGTCTATGCAGTAGATAGTGAGAAAGGTTGTCTAATAGGCAATAATAAAGGACACATGAATGGATGGACTAAGAATGTGTATGGCAAAGCCCACAAAATTGACCAATCGTTAAAAACTAAGAAGCCTTGAGAATTTGTGTAACATCTGATTTACATGGCATTCTTCCTAAAATAAAAGAACCGTGTACAGCAGTATTGATATGCGGAGATATTATGCCATTACGTATGCAGAGAAACATTCCTCAGAGTGAGAAATGGTTAAAGACTGAATTTGCTGAATGGGTTAATAATCTTCCGTGTGAGTCTGTTATTATGGTAGGAGGCAATCATGATTTTGCTTTAGCTAATATGTACAGACAACCTTTAAAGATTAACTCAATCTTAACGCAGCCAACTAATGGTAAACTTGAGTTGTTAGATAATGAAGAGACTTGTATTATTGATGAGAGTGGAAAATGCTATTTAGTATGGGGAACTCCATATTGTAAAATCTTTGGCAATTGGGCTTATATGTATGAGCCTGAAACTCTAATCAAGACATATAAATCTATGCCAGCAGAGTGTGATATTGTTATATCCCACGATGCTCCTAAATTATGCGGTCTTGGTGTTATCCACCAGAGATTTAACCAAGAGGATGCTGGCAATCCCTGGTTGGCTGACGAGATGCTTCGTAAACATCCTAAATATACATTCTGTGGACATATCCATAGTGGAGAGCACAATCTGCAAACCCTTGACGATATGAAGATGGCTAATGTGTCTTTAGTAGATGAAACGTATACAGAAACGTTTAAACCTTTATATCTCGATGTCTAAAGTTGCAACAAGGGGAGGTATAGGCTTCTTCCCTCTATTGTTTATAGTACTACTAGCCTGTAAGTTATTCGGAGCTAATATAACTTGGTTCTGGGTTATTGCTCCTTTATGGATGCCTCTTGTAGTAGTGCTAGTAATTGCTGTATTATTACTTATTATAAGTTCAATAAGATGAAAGAAAAAGTAACCCTAGTAGTTGTGGACTTCCAGTATGACTTCTGTCTGCTGGGAGCACCACTCTATGTTCCAGGGTCTGATAAGGCTCTGTGGAACATCTCTCATTTAATTGAGAATAACAAAGTTGGTCGGGTGATATTTACTGCCGATTGGCATCCATCTAACCATTGTTCCTTTAAGAAGAATGGTGGTCAGTGGAATGAGCATTGTGTGCAGTTCTCTAAGGGTGCGGCTATACATGATTTATTACTGTATGGTTGTATTGGTGCTGGAATACCTTATGAAGTAATTACTAAAGGTACTCTATCACTTTCAGAAGAATATGGAATAAAGGTTGCTCCAGCTAATGCTAAAGTCCAGTACCATACTATCTATAGTTCATCGGTAGGAGTTGACGTTCAGCCAGATGAGCAAGTAGTAATTTGTGGTTTGGCAGGAGACTTCTGCGTACTTGAAACTTTGAAGAACCTAGCCCCTGTTAACCCTATGATATTCCTTGATGGTGTAGCTTCCCTAGATGGAGGAGTTAAACTCAATGAATATGTAGAAAGTAATGGAGTTAGGGTATGGTCATAAAAATTATCATACTAGTTCACTTATCAATATCAGCAATAGCTATTCTTATGGGTAAGTACTTACCTAACATGGTACACAAGGAGAATGAACGTGAAGTATTCTCATTCATTTATTGTTGTCTTCTTCCCATAATGAATATAGTTGTTGTTTGCATTGGTTTATGTAAGTTATTTGATGGCATTAGACAGGATAGTGGAGATGAGTTCCAATTTGTAATGAAGGCTATTGCTAGATATAAAGAACTTGGAATTGACCCATCTACTAAGACTATTATCTTCAGCAATGCACTGACATTCGATAAGGCGGAAGAAATTCAGGAATATTGCAGAGGTAGAATCCGATGTGCATTTGGTATAGGTACTAACCTTACTAATGACACTGGGTTTAAACCATCTAATATCGTTATGAAGCTGACTTCTTGCCGTATGAATAAGAACCAACCAGTATTCAACTGTGTGAAACTATCTGATGATTTAGGTAAACATACTGGTGATACTGAAGAGGTTAAGCACTGTATTCAAACTATTAGTAAGTTTTAAGTAAATGCCAACCTGGCGATATGCACTAAAATCTAGTATTTCCAAACTTACCCCCAAAGAGCTAAATGCTTACGGGGATAAGGGTTGGGAATTAGTATCTGTGGTATATGTTGAACTAGTGGGATTCATATATTACTTTAAAAAAGAATTAAAAGTATGAATAGATTAAATTATGAAAAGGTTTTCAAAACCCTCGTTGAGGAGACTGGAAATTATCTTGTTAATCATAGTCTTCGCGCTATGGTTCTTGGGGTGCTTGCAACATTGACCCAAGAGCAGTAAAGAGGTTGAATAGAATAACAGATGCTACTAAGGCTAAGATTGTAGTTTCCTCTACTTGGAGAAGTGATAGTAACCTCCAAGAGGTATTTACCCTAGTTGGAATTAAAGAGCCTATATATGATGTTACACCTTATATGAGGAGTAGACATAGAGGTTCCGAAATACAGGAGTGGTTGGATAAGCAAACTGAGCCTTATAGGTATATTATTCTTGACGATGATATGTTAGACTGTCAGCTACCTTACTTTATCCAAACTGACTGGTTGAAATGGGGTTTAAGTGATGAAGATGTCGAACAAGCAATACATATTCTAAATGATACAGCCGCTTAGACATATCTATAATGACCCAACCCTAGATAGAGAGTTGCTTCTTCGTAAGTTAACCTCTCTAAGGATTAAGGGTGTAATTAGTATTGAAGAATACGAGTATTTAAAACATTTAATAAGAAAGGAGAACGAAAATGCTCAGAGAGCAAATGGATGCACTTATTAAGCAATCAATGCTTGATAAGAACACAAAGAGAACTGATGTACTAAGAGCTATTAAGAATGAGTTCTTAGTGTTTCAAACAGCTAAAAATGCTAAGCCTTTAGATGATGCAGCTGAGTTTACTATTCTTCGTAAGATGGTTAAGCAAAGACTTGATAGTAGAGACCAATATATTGCAGCAGGAAGGAAAGACCTAGCCGATAATGAATCTAAGGAGATTCTAGTGCTGGAGTCTTTCCTTCCGCGAGAAGCCACGATTGAGGACATCAATAAGGCAATCTATGAAATCTGTACGGAGAAGGGATGGTACATACCGCAGAGTGAAGACACAATCTGCCCAGAAATCCCGAAAAAGTCTATGGGAGAAGCTATTAAGGTGGTCAAGGGAAAGCTTGATAATGTAGATGGTAAATTACTTGCTGATACTATTAAATCATTCCTTGTATGACACTAAAGGAAATAGTAACTCTTCCGAGCGAAGCAAAGTTTGTTCATGCAATAGCTGGAACTCTATATTATAGAATCATAACAGATGATGTAATTGTAGAGTTTCCTATTGACATGAATGATAAGGATGATGTTGGTACTACCACATTTGTAGCTTCCTATAAGCCTATTACATTAATGAGGTATATTAGGAAGGCTATTGATAATGAGAGTATAATAATCATCCACAGATAAGATATGAGTAGTTGTACTATGTGATATTTGACTTTTAAATCAAACTCTAATCTATTTTCATGAAATTCATAAATTGATTTGGTGATGCAGCTTATAATGCTTATATTTGCAGAAATTAAGTGGTTAAACTGTTTAAACGTATTAATTTATGAAAATCGAAGAGAAATTTAGAAAATTCCAGCAAGGTGGTGCTGCACCTCAACCTGGTGCTGAACCAGCAGGCGGAGCACCAGCAGAAGGAGCACCTGCTGAGGGTGGTGCACCTGCTGAAGGGGGACAAGACCCAATGGCACAGATTCTACAAGTAGCTGCACAAGCAGTTCAGACTCAGAATTGTGAGGCTGCAATGGCTGTATGTCAAGCTCTAATGCAAATCGCTCAAGGTGGTGCTGCTCAAGAACAAGCTCCTCAAGAGGAACCAACTTTTGCAAGAAAAGGTGCTAGACTAGTAAGAGTAAGATAATTAGTCAACAAGGTAAGAAGGGGCGTATATTAATTATATGCTCCTTTTTTATTATACATAGTATATGTCACAAGTAATAAGAAAGTACAACTCTGGAGGTCAAACTGACAAACCTAAGCTTCTGAGTATAAAAGGGCTAGGCGACTTTAACCAAGATGACCTAATAAAGAGAGGTTATAGAGATGTGGATGAATATACCTCATCTAAGGGGTTAAAGAATGCTGCTGCAGCTGATTTTAGAAATGCTGTGCAATATATGCTTGAGGGAATGAACAATGGCACTATAACTATGGATGCTATGGGCAACTTTCAAGATGCAACGGGTCAAAAATCGAGTACTGGTGAGTTAGATAGAAAGAAATTCTTGGGTATAAAAACAGGGGTTAAGAATACTGAGAATAATGCCTATGGATTAGCTGCTGATTATCTATACAACATCATTAAGGGAGCGCCGCAGTATAAGCAGCCTGAGGTAAAGGCTGAGAAATTTAACACCAATGACTATCTAACTAAGGAGATTTCAAAAAGATGGTATGGAGGAAACAATATAGATTTTGGCAACTGGTTTAAAAATAGGTCAGAGAAAGACCGTAATGCACTCATAGCTGACATCTTTAATAGTGCAGATTATAATAAATTGTATCAAGAGCACGATTGGACCGATACTGGTATCAATAGTGTGGAAGACTTAATAGCTCGTGGAAGGGCATTTGGTTCTGCTATTTCTAATAATAAACTAGACAATGACGATTACAACACATTTGCCACACTAGGTGGTAGTGATTTAGATAAATTTATGAAAGCTGCAGTTGAAGCACAGCCAGCACAAGCTCCTGCGGTAGAAGGTCAACAGGGAAGAACTGACAGAGGTTGGTCTAACTCCGAGTATGACAGAACAATTGATGAGAAAGGTCAATATCATATATATAAAAAGGGAACTAACCAGGAAGTTAGTGGGATACTTCCAGGTAACGTGTTTGAGGGGGTAGGTAATAAGTATGCTTTTAATGGAAATATCTATGATGATTCAAACTTGCCTGAGCAATATAGACAAGACATTACTAGAGCAAGACAAGCCCAATTAAATGAGTATACTAGACTTACTGACAATAACCCATTTACCAAGATGCTGAGAGGTAGAGGTTATAACTATATTACTAACTTATCTCAATTTGCATCTGGTGATAATATTCTGTACGGGGCATATTCAGACCCATCAGATGTAAGTGGAAAATCAGAGTTTTACTTAAAAAATCCTACTACTGGAGAAGTGCGCAACGGTTCAGTAGAATTTAATAAATCCTTAGGACAATATCAATTTGTTGGTAGCGATGGTAACATTGTGAACCTAGGAACATATAATCCTGCAGGAGCTAGGAGTAACCAAGGGACTAGCTTTATAGACTACAGTGATGTTTCAGAAAGTAATAGGGATAATTTATTCAGTGCATGGATGAATGACTCTGGATTAAACAACCCAGCCAGCGATGCTTATAAAATGGTTCAGAGTACCTTATCTAAGTGGATTTCATCTGGTCAATCTCCTTTTGTGAGTTATAAGGGTCAGTACCAGTGGAAAAGTGGCGATGATGTTATGAATGTTAGAAAGGGACCAGATGGACAGTGGCAATGGAGTTTCAATAAGGGATTTGATAATTCCCAAACCCAAAAGAATGAACGTCTCGAAGCCTTACTTCGCATTCCAATTAACCAAAGAACTAGGGAAATAAATGATGAGATATTAAGACTTCGTGGATACAGAAAAGAAGGTGGAGTAATAACTGCTCAGTTAGGTACTAAATTCACTAAGGTAGAGGATACCCCAAGTGTGACAAGACCTAAAATTAGCGAAGAGCAGGCTAAGAAGAATCAGGCTGCACATCAATCATTCACTGGTAGGTCTAATGCCTCACTAGGTAATGACAAAGATATAACTGATGCTGGTGGAGTTATTAAGACTTCTGATAAAGTTAGATTGGGAGCAGCTATGGCTGACTTAGCTAGTGTTGGACTTGGGTTTGTCCCTGGAGCTAACCTTGCTTCTACAGGTATAGGTGTAGGTTCATCTCTAGCAGAGTTTGGCGCAGATTGGGCTAGTGATGGTTTAGATTTAGGAGACGCTGGTAGACTCGCAATGAACTTGGGAATGGATGCCTTATCTTTAATCCCAGTTGGGAAAACATTGAAAGCTACTAGAGCATTAGGAAAAATAAGAAAGAGTATACCTCTCATTATGACAGCTGTTAACGCTGCTAATTTCCTAGACCCAACACTAAGGGCAGAATATAGTAAAACTCTATCAAAACTTACTAAGGGCGATATTAAGAGTCTTAATACTGGGGACTTCAAGAACCTTTCTGCTATTGCTAGTACAGTATTGATGGGAAAGAACTATGCTCAGTCTAAGAAGGGTTGGTGGAACTCCTCAACTACACCTTCTGGTAAAAGGAAAGTTACTGCCATGATTGACGGTAAGCAACAAACACTAGAAGTTGATGATGCTTTCTTCCAGAATACAAAGGGTAAAAACCAGGTAAGTGAACTCAAAGCTAAATTTGCACAACAATATAATAAGGCTAACAATCTTGAGGGGGATAATGCAATAAAACCTGAAAGTGTGTCTATAGATACCAAATATTTCGGACTAAGACCTCAATCTGAGAAGGTTGAAGGAACTAAGAATGCTGGAAATTGGGCAGCAGACACAAAAATAGGAAACTACTGGTTAGGTTATAGAGATGCTTCCCAGCCTAGAGGTAATGCTAACATACCATTCTCAGACGCATGGTTTTACAAGAATGGAATAGTTGGAGGACGAACAAGGGCAGAGAAGAACGATATTAGGAATAGATGGGCTGAAAGTAGAAAAAGAGCTGGAGAAATAAAGAACAAGAGGGACTCTGAAATAGCTCAGAAGGGTGTGGAAGGAGTATCTAATCTAGTTCAAGCTCTTAACTATGCTTCCAAATACAGAACCGCACTTCCTGCACCTGGTCAAGCAACCCCATCTAATAGGGTGTTTGTTATGGGAGATGGTAGGCAAAGACAGCCTTTAGATAAAACTGACCCCTCTAAACTAAGTAAGCCAGGAACATATCAGGATAGGGCTGTTCACACAGGAGGTACTCCAGTTGAGTCTCCAAATGCTAACGCAGTAAGGACTATAAATTCTATTTTAGAGCCATTTGTTCCTAAGACTACAAACTTGCCAGCTGTTATCCCTGCATCTAGAAATGCTAATAAAGTAGTTGCTTCACAAACTATACAACCTTCACAGAGGTTAGACCAGTTTATTGAAGGACAAATACCAGGTGGAAGGCAGTTTGGTAAACAAAGAGCTAAAACTGAGAGGGAATATAGAGATGTATTCCATCCTGCAGCAGAACGTGAGTATAATGCAGTTTGGGACGAAGCTGTTAGAAATAGGAAGGACTTTGGATATGAAGAAGTCTTCCCTAAGAGAAGTCCTTATGCTCCTACAGAGGTATATGTAGTACCAGAAGGTGCTATGAAAGACCCTAATGCAAGGTATCTTTGGGAACTTATAAACAAGAAACCTAATACTAACCATACTAAGAGGGCAGACTTACCTCATAAGAAGTCAAATAAAAAGAAGAAAACTTCTAAGGATGTCACTAAGAAAGCAGAGGGTGGATTAATTCAATTCTTACAAGGTGGTGACACAGTAGGAAGAATCAAGGCTAAAGATATGTCTAACTGGAATAGAGCATCTGCTCTGGCTAATTATGACTGGGTAGCTGATATTGATAGGTGGAAAGCTTCACATACTGGACCAGATGATTGGCAATCTTCCTATATGCTCTCTTTTAATGGCGGAGAAGATATATATGACCAATTAACTAATAAGACTGGAGATTACTTCGGTGGTAAGTATAATTACTCAGTACAAGACCCGCTAGCTAAACAAAGACAAATTACCTTTAGAGGAACTAATCAAGGCTTTGATGACCTGATTAGAAATGGTATCGTAGGCTATGGTACTACAGAAGGTGCAACTGGATTTGACGTGTATGCTGGTGATAGAACTGGTAACAGAACACTTGCCCGTGGAATGACTCCCGAAGACGTTGCTCGCTTTAATAAGCAATTAGCAACCAGAGGAATGGAATTATATGACAAAGGTAATGGAACCTATCGACTAAGGGCACTTCAGGAACCGACTCAACACCTAGACGAGGTTGTAGCTCCTAAAGTAGCAGCTAGTGATACAACTAACCCATCTGGTATAAAGCGTGTAACAAGTACTCCTAAGAAGAAGCTTAAACTTAATGTAGCTCCAGAGGAAGTATTAGCTTTAGGTAGAATGGTTGGTGGTTTGGCAGCTAACAACAGGGCAGCTAAAGTATATAAGGAAGGACTAAAGCCAACCTTATTAGATACATTTGAGAATACTGTTCCACTTCAAGGTAATTTCCAAGCTAAGACCAATGCAGAGCAACAAGCAGGTAATTTAGAATCTGTAGCTGCAAGACCTAGAACTTCTGATGCTTCACTACAGTTAGCTGGAGAGTTAGAGGCTAGTGATAGAGCAGGACAAGCTAGATTCCAAGGTGGTCTTCAAGATGCTGAAATGTTCTATAAAACTAGGATGTTAGGACAACAAGAATCTGATGCTGCTAAGGCAAGAAGAGTAGAGGTTGCTAACAGGAATAGAGCTTCAATGAATGCTATAGATGCAGCTAAGAAGCAGATTGATGCTGGAAGAATAACTGCTAATTATCAGCAAGTTATTGCTCCTTATTTAGCTGGTGTAGAGAATAGATTCAGACAAGCTAGAGGTATGAAGAATCAGTTAGCTTTAGAGTCTTATCTAAACAGAGTTGGTTCAGAATACGATACTGAATTAGCTAAAATTGGAGAGACTTACAAGAATGACCCAGTGGGGGCACAGAGAGAAATATCTAAATTACGCTCCAAGTATCAGTCAGATGCACTGAAGGAAAGAACATCACTGATAGATACTCCCTGGTTAGTTAGATTTAGTGGAAAGGGTTCTAAGCTGTCCTATGCTGAAAAAGCTATGCTTCAAAGGGCTAAGGATTTCAATAAGAGACTATCAGATGATAATAAACAATTTCATAAAGATATAATGGAATCTAAGAGGGAGCATAACAAGATGATTGCAAATATGTCTGCTCTCACTGCTGCACTTATAAAGAAAGGAATGCAACTATGAAATTAATTGATAAGCTACAACAAGGCGGGGGTATGCCCGCCTTTGTTAGCTACACTAATGTACCTCAAGTAGCTGCTCCTTATTCACCTGCAACAACTAGTAAGGAGGAATCAGACGGTTCTGTTGGGCTGCTAGACAAGAATATGGTAAAGTTTTTATATGAGAATGGTATACCTAGTGATGTTGAAGCATTTATAGAAACTTCAGGTATATTCTCAGATAATATATATAAAAATCCCTTTAAGAAGGAAGATGCCACCGTCCAATATAAGACAATATTGAAAATGCTTCCTAGAATAAAGGCAGAAAATGAAAGATTTAAAAGTGCTATGACACAGGCGGACAAAAATGGTGGGCTTGGAGAGATTGCAGTGACCGACGGTGGTCATGTAATTACGGTTAATGCTGAAGGTAAGTTACAGAAGAAGTCATTAAACGATGTAGACCTCAATTCTGAACAAATATTAACTAATTCTGAGTTAGCTAACTATCGTGCCAATAGTATTAGTGCAGCCTTTAATACTGACCTAACAAGTATTATAAATAATGCTATAGGTGTCCCTAAAATCACCGAGTATATACAGTCAGTAATTAATAAGCTGGGGACTACCTCTATGTCCAGGGAGGGGTATGTAGGTCAGCAATCTGGAAAAATATTGAAAGGTATAGAGTATCTAACTGCTTTGCAGCCAAGTAGAGAAGACTTATCTGGAATGTCGGTAGATGGTCTTTATAAGATGTCTAGTTTAGACAAGTCACAGCAGGCTCAAGCTAATCAAGCATTAGGCTACTTGTTAGCTTCCTTGCCAAGAAATATGAGGACGGTTTTACAAGCTAAGGCAGCTATGTACTTAGGAGATAATTCTGGAGAAGGGGTTAAGAAGTTGTTGATGTCCTTAACTCAATCAGCATTGAGTGGGGAACATACTATAAAACTAGACCTACAAGAGAAAATGGATGCTAAGGGGAATACCAAATCATCTGGTAGTAAGGATAACAATATTACAGACCCTGCTAAAGCATTCCTACTAGGATTGGGTGAGATTAAGAACCATAAGATTAACAATGGAAATTCTTATAGTTTAAATCTTCCTGGTAATAGTGCCCCAATGGTCGATACATCTGGTAAGACTATAGGAAGTGCTACGTTAGAGGATGCTGCAAGGAGTACATTCTCTGGAGTATTAGATTTTAAGAATGTCACAATGGGGGGACAGTTATTAAACTCTTCACAAAGGAGTAGGGTAGCTATAGATGGCTCAAATGTGGTGGCTGTAGACCTACCTATTGACGTAGAGGCATTACAGTCTGGGGTTCTTAAACCTGATATAGATTCTTTAAAGAGATTAGAATTAGCTGAAAATGAGATTAGAGAGGGAGATATAAAGGACGAAGCTCAGAAAAATGAGATTTATGCTAAGTATAAATTGCCTTACAAATATGTAAATGGTCAAATTAATACTTCTGCTTACGGAAGATTTGCTATATTAGACGCATCAGCTGATGAATCTGCATTTGCGGAAGACCCAACAATGGACGATACACTTAGTGAGGTTACTGACATTAATGAAAGAGAAAGTATAGAAAGAATACTAAAAGCTGCTGATGCATCATTTAAGATGAGTCAGCCAGGTCTATTCTCTAGTGGTAACAACGTATATTCTGGTTCAGTTTATATTCCTGTGAGACAGAATCTTATTAATGCCTCTCTTGGCTCTGGTCATTATCCAACAATGCAAGGTAATGATGCTATGGATATAGAAGCTAAGGAGCAACAAAAGCAAAAATTACAAACCTATGTGCCAAGTCCTTCTCTATCTACACTATAAAATCTAGTAATATGACAAATTCAAAGGAAAATGATTGGCTGTTGAATAGAGTATCTAATCCTACCTTTTCTATCTCTGATTTTAAGGCAGTAGGATTAGATGCCACAAACACTTCATTGGAAGATGCAAGTGTTTATAAGAACATTCCACAAATTCAAGATAATCCTGCGTTTCAAACTGATGGCAAATTTGATGAAGCTAAGTTTGATAATATATATAAATACATGGCTGAGACTTACAACCAGTTGGCTGATGAGTCATATCAGGAGGATATTGTAAGCCAAGCTACGTTCCATAGAGATAATATCTTTGCAGAACCTGAACAAAGAAGGAAAGGTCCAGATATTTATCTATCTAGGGAGGCTAACCCTCTTAGACAAAAGAGGGGGGTTAGAAGGTTGAACTTGTTGGACGCTCCAACTATGTCAGCGGATGAAGTTGCTCAGACCCAAAAAGTATTGGCTAATCCTATAGGAGCATCTAACGGTGCTAGCCCAGTGTGGCATGATTCTCCGAACGATTCATTCTGGACTGATTTCTGGGATACTAGGGTCATGGCACAATGGGATGAAGATGGAGAACACGTAGACCCAATATCTAAAGAGCTAGTTAAACACAAGAAGGGTGAGTTAAAGCTAAATGAAAATGGAACCTACTATTATGAGAATTTAGACGGACGTGATGTTTATGGAAGAAGAGTTTTATCTAAGCTGAATACCTTAACTACTGACGGGTCTGCAATTAATAAATATGATTTCTTTGATTCAGACGGAATTGATAAAAGTGTTGCTGGCTCTCTAGCTAGGAATGCAATTTCAATCCTTCCTATGTTCATTCCTGGCATTAGTCCTTGGTATATAGGTGCAGGAATTGCCTTAGAAACAACTAAGGTTCTAGCTACTCTAGGTAAAGTATTTTCTGGAAGTGACAATAAGTTCCTTTCATCTGTAGAGGGATTTACTAAGTCCTTAGAGCCTACAACCTCTGAATATGGTCAAAGTAATGCCTGGTCTATGGAGAACTTTATTAACCTGGCTGGAGATGTATTTAAGCAACTATATGAACAGAGGTGGATATTTAAGTATGCTCCAGCTATAGTAAAAGGCAATCTAATGGATGAAGCTGGAATAGCTAAGAAAGAATTAGAGTTCCAGAAAAAATGGGCTACGTTGCAGGATTACACTAAACTGTCTCAAAAGGATATAGCTAAGCTAGGTCGACAATTAGAAGAGCTTAAAGCTGTTACAGCATTAAAGGCTCAGAATGATTTAGAGAACTATATGAAGGGCTATAACAAGATAGGAGAAATTCTATCTAAGGCATATATGACTAGCATTACAGTTCAAGATGCCTATGGTGAAGCTAAGGAACAGGGTGCTACTGACATGGAAGCAGCACTACTTACACTAGGATACGCTGCGGGTGAATATGCTATTATTAATAGTAAGCTAGGAGAATGGATACTTCCAGAACTTAGGATGGATAAAGAGCAGATGAAGCAAGTAGTTAAAACTTTAACAGAAGGTTCTAGAAAAACTATTGATAATGCTTCTAAGGTTCAGAAAACTGAATGGATGAAGAAAATATTTAAGCTAGGTAAGGATGTTGCCCAAGCTAATTATTCAATAGGAAAGAGTGGACTAAAGGCTACTGCTGCAAATGCCCTTGGTGAAGGTATAGAAGAAGTATCTGAGGAAGTATTGTATGATTTTGCTAAATCTGTTACCAATCTTGGTATGTGGTTAGCTGGTAGTGATACTCCTCCTTTACAAGCATGGGATAATATGCTAGACAGATATGGTATGTCCTTTGTCGGAGGTATGCTAGGTGGCGCTATGTTTGATGCCTTACCCAATCTTAGGGCAGCTAGGCAGCTTGGAAGTATGGATAGCAAACAAGCTATGCAACAACTTGTTTATATGGCTAGAAATGGTAAAATGAACGATTTCTTAAAGCTAGTAAACAAGATGGAGCTTGGAAACAAATATTTATCTGCTACTAAACTTGTAGATGGAGTAGATGGTAAGAAAATATGGGCACAGGGCACAGACTCTGACAATCAAGACCTTGCTGCTAAATCTGAGGTTAGGAGAATAGCTAAATTTGTTACTGATACATTAGCTGCACAAGGAGCTACTATTAGTGATGATGCTTTCTTCGACACACAAACACTTAATGACCTTAGGTTTTCTGCACTAAGAAATAGTAGTGTAGCTGCTAGTTACCTACAGGATTATAACAGTGTTTGCGAGAAGATTGTGACCTTAACTAACCAGCTTAACTCTCTTGGGGGAACTCAAGAAAGAATGGAAAATGGAGGTCCCACAGATGCACAAGTAAAAGAAAATGAAGCAACTAAGGCTGAGAGAAGTAGACTAGAAGGAGAACTTAAGGCAGCTATTGAGAGGAAAGAGGCATATATGAAAGGAGAACTAGCTCCTCAGCTTATATATGAGTCTTTATTCGAGATGTCTACCGCTGTTAGTAGTGCATATCTATCTCCAACTCTTATACAGTATGCCGAGAATAAAACTGGTAAGAAAGTAACAGATATTCCGAAAAACGAGTTAGAGGAAATATCTAAGGAGTATGAGGGATGGAAGAACTCTGGATTTAAAGATGCAGTACGTACTGCAGCTTCTATCCATAAGTCTATAGCTAAAGTAGTTGCTCCGCTGTTTCAAAACCATAGTTTAAAATACTATGAAAGTTTTGATGAAAATCTGCACTCTACATTAAGTGTCTTACAATCAGGATTGAATGAGTATGTTAATAGACTTAATGAAACTAAAGACTCAGAGTCATTCTCAGAAGAGATGTCTCAGTTTAATGTACATTCATCAATGGGTATTATAAGCCCATTATTAGCTACTTTTGGAACTGAATCTGAGAAGTCTACGTTCACTGATATTATAAATACTCCAATAACTGAGGATTATACAGCGGCAGAGCAGTATAACAAGTTAGTAGGTAAGTTCTTAGTGTCACATATAGAGGCTATTACTAAGCCCATTATAAATCAAGGTTACATTAACCCAGAACTAAAGAGAGTACTGAGCAGTACCCTAAATTCAGCATATTGGTATTTTATCAATCAGGCGGAATATTATGGGGATGAGAACAGTTATATAGATGCAACCAAGATGGAAGCAGCTAAAGCTCAAATTGATAAGTTGAAGCATTCAAATATCATTGAACTTTTAGACCAATTCTCTTTAAGTACTACCGACTCAGATGTTAAAGTATCAAGTATTCTTGAAGAAACAGATGCTTCTTTAAAGGAGCATATGGAAGACCTATCTAACTTTAACTTAAATAATGAGAGGTTAGACCAAATTGCTGAAGCTCTTTCAGTGATTAACATATTTAAAGCTCAGCTACTTAGTGCTAGAGTAGACAATGCTGATTTATCTAATCTTTATGGTATGAATGTTACTATAAATGAGTTAGATTCTGAGGCAAACCTTGCTGAACTGCAATCAAATGTAGCCGACGCAATGATGCAAGATTTGGAAGGTATTGAACTACGTCTTAAAACATTCCAAAAAATTATTGCTGCTAACAATGCTCAGAAATTAGGAGAACAAACTAGAACTGCTAACAATAAGAATATACTTATCTACGATAGGATAAAGAGATTTATTCTTAGCATCCCTAATGACTGGTCTGGAAGGGCTGAGTTTGAGAGTGTAGTGAGTAGTCTAAGTAAATTAGAGGAAATATCTGCTGCTAAGAAGGTTAATCTTAATAAGGAGGAGAGGTTCCAAGTTGAATCAGAAATAGTTAAGTTAGATGATGCCATATATGATTTCTTTAAAGCTAATAGCGATAAAGTAAAAAATCCAGAAGCTCTATCTAAGCTTATTAGTGTTGATAACTTTGGGCTTATAACCCTAAATGATAGTATAGAATCTCTAAACTCTAAGTCTACCAGTATAGATGATAATGCTATGGTTTGGTATATTGCCTCTAGAGCTGCAGTTCGGGCTTCTGATTTCTATGAGGAATATAGGTCTATTATCAGTGATAAGATTGCACCTATCCCAACTCAGGAATTAGCTACTTATTTGGGATATGCATCTATACTTAACGGAGGTGTGATAGAGAACTTCTGTGATGCTGTAAATACCTCCCTAAAGAACCACGCGGATTCTATGACTAATTCTGAGTGGGAGTCTAAGTATGGTAGAGGTATACCAAGAGAAGGTATATTAGATTCTTTAGTATCTCCAAGATTTGCTAGGGTTGCATTCATTGAGGGTATTCCTGGCAGTGGAAAGACTACTGGAGTATTTAATAATCTTATAGTATTATTAAAGAAATATCATCCAGAAGTTCTTAAGAATGTTTGGATAGTTCATGCTACTGAAGATAGTGCTAAAGACCTTGCGAAGAACCTAGGTCTTGATACAGCAACAACTTTGGACAGGGAGCATTATATGAGAAAAATATCTCAAGAGTGGAAGGATTTCAAAGATTATCCGCAGAAGTCATCTAAAGAGGTAGACCCAACTTGGGAAGAAGACATTATGGTGTCTATAGTTGACGATGATATATACTTCGATGATAACAATATCACAAGGTCAAACTTCAAAATTAATGAGATTTCTGAAGCACCTTCCCTAATCCTTATTGATGAAGTATCAAGACATACAGTTGTCGATATGGACTTAACCAATAGATTCTCACAGAAGTATGGTACTCCAGTAGTTGCAGCGGGAGACTTCGACCAAAGTAAAGCTATTGGTAGACACCTGATTAACTTCAAGGGAACAAATGTTAAGAATACCATACAACTAGCGCGTCGAAACTTTGTGAGATGTCCTAAGTTGGGAGTATCAATGAGAGCTAACAATCAGCAAGTGACAGTCAATCTTAATAATCTTAAGAGTATTCTGTCAGACTTGAGGAATAATAATTATGGCTCTGACATAACGATGCATTACTACCAAGACAATTCTGGACTATTTGGAACCAAAGTCTATAATAGTAAAGACGTAAATGGTTCTGTACCATATAGCATAGAATTAGTTAAGGCTGATATTGACCTTATGATTAGTAGTATGAATCCTGATGAGAAGATAGGATTTATCTATTATGATACTGATACTGAAATATATAAGTTACTTTCAAGTGCTACTTATAAAGATAGAATAGACTTTAAGCAAGGTAACTCTTCGCAGGGTCTTGAAGGTAAGTATTATATAATTGATGATTCTGCTGGTTTGGAAAACGAAGAGTACTGGGACGACCTTTATACTGGTATCTCTAGAGCTATACAGGGAAGTATCGTTCTACATACTAAGGACAGCTATAGAACCAGTAACTCTAATCAATTAGCCTCTATTCAAGATTCTTCTACTAGTGTCAGTGAATTATCAAGGGATGGAATTAAAACATTCTCCTCCGAAAGAAGGGATATGTTAAATAGGCTTACATTAGACAGTAAACCCACTGAACTAATTAAGAGAGAGAAAGATACTACTATACCCTCTGTTACTGTGGTTCCAGAAGTGGGATTAACCTCAGAGACTGCTACAACAGTAACTGATGACGGCACTAAGGAAACAGTGATTATCACAAATAATGGACTTCCAACTGAGAAAGATATAAGGGATAAGACCTTAGCGTCTAGTGAGGATACAACTCCACCCCCTGCAACAAGTGTTAGCCATACCTCTAGTACTAAGACTGAAGCTATACTTGACTTATTAATGTACACATTCCCGACATTTGAATCTGGAACTACATTTGATGAGAAGGGTAATTTAATAGTAACTCCAGAGAATAGTAAGAGGTTAGATAGTTATTTCGGATTAAATAGGCTACCTGGAATCCAAGTAAAGAACAAGGAGGCTTTTGATGAAGTAATAGGTAATCTAAGAAGTATTATATTTAATACCTCTGACAAGGGAGACCTTGTTAAAAAGGTCAAGGCTTTATTAGGTCTAGGTAATGATGTCTACTGTACATTTGCATTTAAGAGTTCAGCAAGTACTTTCAATAATGCTGAATGGGGCAGGTTTAGAAAAGATGTTGGCTCAGAATCTCTAAGCTATATGTTCTCTGAAGATGAAGAGAGCAAGAACATTAAATTGAAGACTCTATCTATTATTATAGGAGAGGGTACTAATGACGTATTAGAGTTACCTCTAGCCATTCTGCCTAACCCTGTAACTGTGTTCAAGAATGATAAGTTTAAGGCAATTAGAGATGAGTATAATGAAATCTCAAGGAGAGGTGCTACTATGTTTGATAGGTTCAATGAACTTATTAAGTTTATACAAGCTAATCCATCTATCGAGGGGGGAAGTGCTCTAGTGAACTTTTTGAAAGTATATACCTTTAACTCAAATGGTATATTCTACATAGAGGACAATAACTGGACATTAGCTGGAGGACTAAAATCACAAGGTCCAACTATAACTAACGTCCTTAAAGGTATGGATTATGAGTATAATGGAAACTTGAAGTATGAGGGCAAATGGATAACACTCGATGAATTGTCGAAAGTTCCAGGCATGACCATCTCTAAAGTAAAGTTATCACCTAAAGGTGTGTACACATTCGGTGGAAAGACTATCAATTTTGCCAAGCCAGGACATCCTTTTGTGTTTGTTAGCAATGATATAATGTTACAGGGTTCAGACCTTGAAACTTATTACTACAAACAACTTGAAGATGGCTCTGTAGAGAAGAAGGTAAAGCTAGTATATGTAGTTCCTCCAAAAGCATCAGTTAAGGAATATTTTGATAACTTGCTAAGCATAGTTTCTGGAGATAAGAACTCTATCAAAAGAATAGGTAATGACTTTACTGCTTATAGAATTATTAACATATTATCTGCTCAACCAGAGTTTGAGAAAAGTGACCTAAACTACAACACTACCGCGTATGAAGGTATCATGCAGTTAATTGGGAAGCTTAATAATGCAGAAGGAGATACTAAGGCTCAAATGGCAATCCTTAATGACCCAGTGGATATTAAAGGTCTGAATGCCAACATTACAGGTAGACAAGCTCTTCAAAATTATCTATTAGGTTCTGTATATCCTCCAAATGCTGATAATACCAGTAGAGTGTTTAAGGAAGCTAACTTACGTTCTGTAGAACATATTCTAGGTCAAAACAAGATTCCTGGAATATTCTACAATATACAATATGATAAGTCTTCTACAGATGCTATTGCATTGGATGCAGTATATGATGTAGGTAATTATTCTATTGATAATAATCCATTTATGGTGAATGGTAAGATAGACAGTCCTTCATTTTATGGTAATGTAAGCCCACTACTAGAAACAATAGTCAATAAAATGACTGATAAAGGTAATTTTAAGGGTAGTAAAGATAACAGTAAGTATCTGGCTGGACACTCCCGTATAGGAGTAATTTCTAAACCAACAGTTGATACTGTCTTTAAGTCAATGAATATTAAGGCATCCACTTCTGTCATGTCAGAAATGGATACCTTACAAACACTATCTAAGGAGCAGGTTTTAGACGCATATAGGAAGACAAACCATCTGGTAATACCTATAGGTTCTGACATCTATATAAGTGCAAAATCTACAAACCTTGATGTGTCTAACTCTGTTGTTTCAGATATTTCCCAAATAGGTTTAAATATTCACAAATTTACCTTAACTTTGGGGAATGAAATCTTTAGTGCAGAGCTAAATCTAAGTGATAATGAGATTACCTTAATAAAGCAGGCGGATGCAACTACAGGAACTCCGCTTACTTCATTCAGTGTAAACTCACTGTCAGAAGTTGCGGAATATAAAAACATCCTTAGTGTATTTAACTTTGCCACGCTTGGTAAGGTTCAATCTGCAAAGGGTGTGGAAGCATTTAATAAAGAAGTTAATGCTATGAGAGCAACTTCTAAAATGATAAAAAGGATGAGTGAGGAAATTGACCAATTCGAGGGGTCTCAGAGAGACATGCTTAAGAATTTGGTAGATTTCTTGCAGTCTAAGCAAGATGAAAAGGCTCGTCTAAACACTACTGACAATTCATGTCCAATAACCATAAAAATTAAATTATAATCATGGGTAAATGTAAATTTAACAAGAATGATTCCAACTTAGATTTACAAGATGTATTGCAAGATACATTAGAGGAAATCTGGGAGGAAAAAGACGAATTTAGTAGAAAGGCGATGTTTATTAATAGTCTGAAAGAGATTGGAGAGGGGTACGACATCACGTCCCTCTCCGACCTTGCGGACTTTATTGATGCATTCGTTATGGAGATTGCTCCAGCATTACATGATGTTGTTCCATCTAATATGACTACTTACCTTTCTGGCAATAGTAGTAATATTGATGATACTGCTGAGGAAAATCCTACAAAACTGGATGCCTTAGATGACCCTGAGGCAAAACAAAGAATTAGAGGATTCATAGTGACTAATTATGGTACTGCAACTGAAATTGCTTCGGCAATGGAGGCTAGTGCTGTCGATAACATAGTTAAGTGTTTCCTTGTAGACAGAGAAGCTGGTAAAGTTATAAAAACTGAACATGAAATCAATGAGGCACTTAGGAATTACCAAGAAACCCTTCTACAAGATGTGGTTGCTTATTTAAAGGATGTATATTCTAAACTTCCATCTAAAGATGCCCAAAGTGCTCTTGAGAAGTTATCTAATCTTACCATGTGGAAGGACGGAGTGTATTTAAATGCAGTAGGAGAACTTAATGCTGTAGGTGAAAGATTTCTTCATCATTCACACTTCACAGCTGATGACCTTAGAAGGATATATTCTAGAAATAGGATTATTGATAAGAAGTTTATTAAAGCCTATAATAGCTTAGTTATCCTAAATCACTTCGACGACTTACTTAGTTCCAAGTTGGGAAAGGTTCTTAAAATTAATGAGAACTTCCCTAAATACAGTCCAGAGGATAGATATTCTCTTACTGGTACTGGAGCAAACAATAGTAGGAACTGGGGTGACAAGGATGTGAATATGAATGACCATGTATCTGATGTAACTAAGTTACTGGTTGAGACTACTCCTGTATACACTTGGGGAAGTAGTACGCCTGTTGCCGATAAAAAGGTTAAGTTGGATGCATTCAATTATATCATATCCAAGATTAAGGGGTTGGCTAATTCTCCTGATATTCATAACCCTGCACTTACGTTTGATGGAATGTTCTTCCTTAAATACCCTCAATTTGAGCATTTACGCTCTTCAATTGGAGGTAAGTCTTTTTATACACTACTATCTTCTGCTAGTACTGGTAATGTACTTGAAAACTATCACGCTTTGTTCGAATTACTGAGTGATGAGTCTTTCTTCAATAGCAATTATGAGTTACTTAGAGGATTCAAGAGTATAGAAAAGAACCTAGTGTATTCACTGAGGCAGGGTATCTTTAGTAGTGATATGCACTCCTTATTTGGAATTTACAAGAATAATATTCTTGACACTAACTATTACTCATTTATCTGTCAGCTAGTGGCAACTGCTAGTCCTCTTGACTTTGTGCAATATAGGATTAACGAAGATGGGGAGATAGTCAGAGCAACTTTGAGAGATAATCTTAATAGACAATTAAGAAATCAACTTGAGAGAAGTATTTCTTCTGCATTAAGTATTACAGCTCCTACACAATATGAGCCTAAAGTTGCTAAATATAATCCTAGATATGAAGAGGATAAGGTTACGGATGCAAAAGAAGGATTAAGAACTGTTTCTGTGTTTAGATTCCAGATACCAGAGTTAAATATATCTGTTCAATTTAACCCAAAGGCGAAGAGGTCTAATGCTTTTTCAATATCTAGAGATGGAAAGCCTTTAACAACCTTTAATGGTAAGGAGGATTGGGAAAAAGCACTTCCTTTCTTTAAAGAGTTCCTATATCTAGATTTTGTTTCAGATGGACCTTTAGTTGAAAGTTATCTCGCTCTAAAGACAAAAAATGGTAATATCCAATACGAGTCAGCTATTAGTGATTTACTCCAACTTAGTACAAGTATTTTCTTCAACTCATACTTCTCCCACAATCTAGTTCCAAAAGAAACTAGTACTCAGGAATTTAGAAGGAGACAAGAAGAGGTATTTGGTACTGAGAATCTAACTTCTATAAAAAGAGGTTCTAAGGATATTGGTATTCTTCTACCTAGCTATGTACCAGTAATGGAAGATGTTGCAGCAGCCTATGCTATGACTACTGATGCTTATGTAAGTGGTATTGCTAGGGATGGTGAGGGTCGTGCACTATCTGGAGTTGCTATGTCTATGCTTGGTACTAATTATAGAAACCAATGGGTAAATCAGTGCATGAATCCAGGTTCTGCCACTAATGCCTTCTCCCTCTTAAATAGCTCTTTCCTTCATAGAGGAATGGTAGTATCAAGGGAGTACAAGGGTAAAATAGGTAGCAAGAAGCACATTGACTTCAATATGTCAGAGTCTTTCTATACTGCATTTGTAAGTAATTACTTATGCAATATAGTAGGTAATACAGATGCAGCATTCTTGCCTTCTGTTATCTCAGATAAGTCCTCTCTGATTCACATGGTTGAGAATCTAAAGTCTACTAGTGGATTGGACAAGCCCTACGCGAATCTAACTAAGGATGAAACCATAGCTATTATAAACAAGGAGCTTGGAGATTGTTATGTAAAGATAATAAACTCTATAACCTCAGAGTGGGAACAATTAAACTCTGCTCTTAGGGGTGTTGATACTTCTTTAGTATTTAACAATCCAGTTCAATATCCGTTGTTGGCAAGCAAGAAGGTAATTCCTGTATTTAACCCAATGACTAACTTTGCGGAAGTGAATGCAGGGAATGATTCAAGAAAGGTTCTTGAAGAGGTATTGAGAGTATATCAAAACATTGTTAGGGGTAAAGACCTTGAAATTAAGGATGAAGTATCATTCCAAGGTAGTAAAACTTTATCATTCAACAGAACTTTAATATCTCTTACTAATAGGTTTAATCCAGAGTATTTTACCAAAGCTGGTCTTAACGTAGAAGAAGTATTTGGCAAGCTTACTAATAGCGAGGACTTTTGGAGGATTAAAGAGGTAGAGTTATTAACTGACCTACTTGACAATGACTTCATGATTGAAACTACTGATGAAAGAGGTAATGCTCTTACCACTCCAGAGGTAGCATATCTAGCTAAGAACAAGGATTGGATAAAGTTCTCTACCAAAAGAGTAATATTGGCTAAGTATACCAATTTTGGTAAAACTTTCGACATTACTAAATGGTCAGACCTATATTCCATAGGAGGTTACACTGAGAATGGAATAACTTATAATTGGGGAACTCCTGGATTTAGTTTTTCTAAATTCCTAGAGATAAGAGGAGGAGAACTGCAATTACATCCTGATTTAGCTAGATTTAATGTAATGGACTATCTACTTAGCCAAGAGTACGTACTCTCTACTGTTGGAACTCATGCTAATCATCCAGCTAAGAAGGCTACTTCAAGTCCGAATGACTTAGTAGAAGAAGCTGCAAGATATATTGCTCAGCATAAGAGAAATGTATCATATACAGCTGCTAAGCAAGTTATGATTCAAGGTCTGATAAATGGTATATTACCTGAGTATACAATTGCTGTAATTGAGGATGATACCGCCCCAACCTATAATCCTATGGGAGACCATGATGAGCATGGAGTTAAGCAATATGATGGTAGTACATTTGTATCCCCTGAGACAATGTATCTAGAGAATAATTCTCTTGGTGGTGCTAAGGTAGGTGTGGATAAGAAACCATTTATTCACTTCTACAAGGAGGGTAGTGCTACTGGTGGTATTATTAAAACTGCTGGATTTGCCTTAACCAACTTTACTATGCGAAATAGCAAGTTCTATCAGAGAATGGTAAAGAAGATGTGGGGCAAAACATGGGAGTTTGAGGGTGCTCTGTTTAATGATAATGTATTGGTAGATTTCCAGGGCAATCTCATACCTTATGAGGATGTTTATTACAAAGGAACTGATGGTAAATTTTATATGATTAATAGTATTACATATGTGCCAGAGGATGATACATATATGATTATTAAATCTGAAGTTGAACCTGATGGTACTATTGTAAGACAACTTCCAGCTGAGATTACTCCCAAACCTGGAGAAGGTCCAAGAGTTACAGCTAGTGGAACAACTCTTTATCCAGTAACAACCAACTTTGGCTTATATCAAATGTTTGGAGGCTGGAACTCCTATTCTAAATCAGAAGATGGTTTAATTCCATCTGAGGTTTCAGTAAGGAATGTTGTTAAAGCCGTTAACGGTGTGGGAGTTAAAGTGTCTGATTCCGTTGTTTCCCAATCAGATGTGGTTCAGCCATTAAAATGGGCATCTATTCAATACGTAGTGACAGCAGGTGCTATTAAGCAAGGTGCAGCTAATGTTAATTTGAAGCATGCTTATTTTGATGATAATCCATATCTGACTATGAAGTTTAAGACTACTGATATTGGTATTCAGCTAGATGCAGAACATAATGCTGATGAATCTACGCTGTCTATTATGACTCAGGTAGTTAATGCTTTGTCTTCTAGGGGCTACACTTCAGAGCAAGCTGGAGAAGTTTACGAAGCTATGTTTGCCCTAACTGAGGCTGGAATCAACGATTATGTTGAAGGATTTAGACAATACATGGATGATAGTGACCCTACTAAGTTCAAGGATGCTATAATCTCCACAATAGTTAAGTCTATTCAGAATAGTACCAGCAGAGATGGAAATCTTATGCAGGCTGTTATGGATACATTAATATCTGATACTAAGGCAGGTAAACTGGTAAAGTATAAGAATGTTGAGGGAGTAATTCCGTTTAGTGACCCAAGCATCTTTAATGGGCTTTGTTCTGCTATATCGTCTACTTTAACTAAGGCAGCTATTAGATTACAGTTTAATGGTAGCCTTGCTGTATTGAATCCTTCTCATAAGATTTGGAAGCTATATGGTGATAGAATGTATGACTCTTTTAATAATGATGAAGAAATTCAGAAGTTACAGGAATTGTATAACTCTAAACCTATAACTAACCTGTCGGAGTTGAGACTTGGTAGACACTATACAATTACTGTGGGTGACACTACATCTACAGAATTTATAGAAACTCCTCAGCAGTACTGGGATTTAAGAAGCAGATTAACTCAGTCTGAACTAATGGGAATACCATTTAGTATTGTTGAAAACATTACAGCAGGTCGTGATTTAGCATCTTACAACTTCACGTTCAAGGACGTAGATGGAAACCTCTACAATATGTGGGATTTAGATGTAGTTAAAAATCTTTACTCTACCACTGACTCTAAAGAAAGAATACTCCTAAGAAGAGAGCTTCAGAATGCTTTGGGTGCAGTTAGTAATGGTACACTTGATTCTGTGTCCGTTAATGGGGCAATAGTACAAGTAGATAAATCTTCTCTACAAACTCAGCCATTTGAGCTGATAATGCCTAAGATTTACGCTAGTAGATTTGGGCTGAAGAGAGGTGATAGTCTAGCAACCATTAAAAATGATGACACATTCTTCCTAAAGAGGATGTTATCAAATTGGGAAAGTAAAGTTAATGATGCTGATTTCGACATTGAACTGAAGAGGTTAAATGGTAAGCACGTATATCTAGTAGACAAGAGAGTTTATAAAGATACTCACTTGACTCCTGTGGAAATTGAGACTAGGTGGGATGGAGCTAAGCTTTACAGAGTTAATAGCTCTGGAGAGAAGCTACACAGACTATCTGATGAATCAGATAGAATATACACTGATGTTAATGGTAATGAAGTAATTGTTACTAATAATACTCAGTTCTATATTGATTCATTTAATTACCACACTATAAAGGTATCTAATAGTGCTGCTATGAGTAAGGATATTAGTAAGATTATTCAGCCCATACTAAGCTCAAAATCTAAGGTAGCGAGTAGATTTGCCAAGTATATAGGTAAGAATGACCCTACTGATATTATAACTTATGTGAATAAGCTATACTCAGAAAGTATTAGTAAGTTGAGAATTAATCCTAGAGCTAAGATAGAAGACCCAAGTATTGATGCAATCAGAGATTCTGCTGCTGAATTACATACGTCTTTTATTAAATCTTTGGATGTTCTAGCTGCTCGTATCCCTGCTCAGTCTATGCAATCATTTATGCCTATGAGAGTAGTGGGATTTGACGAGACTGACACAAACTCCGCCTACGTTAATTACTTCCAGTTTTGGCTACAGGGTTCTGACTTGGATATTGATAAAGTTTCCTTGTTAGGATATTCATTTGACAGGACAGGTAAATATGTTGGATGGAGTCCATACTTTAATTTGAGTTCTCAGAGTGCATTAGTGGAATCTGAGAAGCTGCCATTCCCTACAAATAAAGAGTTAGAGTTGGTTGAGACTGATGATACAGCATTGACTAATTGGGCTTATGATTTTGTAGGTTCAGGGAAATTGTTTAACTTTAGTGGTTCAAAAGTTCTATTCCTACCAGAATATGACTTGGACAATTCTTTAGGTTCAATACAATCTTTGTCGAACTTCTTAAGAATGATTAAGAAAAACGGTGGTAAATTGTATATCCCTAAAGGTTCTAGGCTTCCTTTTAACGAAATGAAGGAGTTGATTGACCGACATAATTTATACATAAGGAACTCTAGTAACCCAGAGGATATGATTAAGAACTTCATATCTTCTTATATGTTCAAGATTAGTGATAATCCTATTAATTTAATGCAATCACAATCATCTATTGATGATGCTGTAGCATTGTTAAAGGATATAGCTAAAGGGTCAACAGAAGGTCAGAGAACTCTACAATTTACTCCAGGTAATGTAGTAAATAAGTATGAGTCTATGTATGATTTTCAATCTGGTAAGAAGAACGTTGGTATAGTTGCATCTGCTATTAAAGTGTATGATGGTTTAACCCATTATTATAACACTACATTAGGTAGCGGTGATGTAATGAAGCAATCTGGACTATTATTCAACAGAGTTGTTTGTGGTAAAACTTTTAGACTGTTAGCTAACTCATATACTAGTAATCTAGAATCCGTAAGAAATCCCGAAGTATTAGATGCGTTACAGAATGTGGATAATGATACTGATGCTAAGTTAGTATTCTCTGCATTAATGTCTGCTGCAACTGATAATGCTAAAGACCCGATATTGGCTAAAATCAATGCTGGTCCTAACATGATGGGATTATATACTTATGGTACAGCTATTGGTATTCCTTTAAATGATTTAGCTGGTACTATGATGTCTAAAACTGCTCGCATCCTCTCTAAGCTTATGGACTCTAATGTATTTAATAGGAAAGATGGTATGTCGATTACCAGTGCTATTAAGTACATCGAAAATGGTCCTAGCATTGGGGAATTAGACCCTGAATTCATCTCTATACTAAAGAAGGAGTTTGGCACAGATGCATCTGACTTCGTAATTGGTAAGATGTTACAATATAGACTCTCTGACTTATCTAAAGGTCACGAATTGATTGATAGCTTAAGAAAGAGAATAAGGTCTATGGAGGCGTCTATGAACAAGGTTTCAATGTATAAGTTTCTAGAAGAGTTATCTGATTATATTAGATTCGTCTATATCATAAATAATGATGTAATCACTAACTCTGAAGGAGTACAGTACAGAGCCATTGATTCAATAAAACAATTAGTTCAGGGTGCATCTGAGATGGGTAGGTTGAGGAGTATATATGCTCTTAATCAAGGTCTTCCTAACAAAGTAGAGGATAAATTTAAGTTTATCGATAAATTTGAAAGTATCTTCGAGGATAGAATAAGGGAGATTTCAGGTGAAGAGAAGGAATCAACTGTAATGGTTAATGGAATGGTTATGAAAGTTTCTGACGTTATCTCAAAGCTAAGGAATCTAACTAACGATGAAAGTAATCCATACAGAATTTCTTTTAGCAGATTCATGTCTGACGAAGAGTATAGAAATACCTTAATTGCTCTATATGGAGGATTAAAGCATTCATTCAATGTGTTAGATGCAGCTTGGTCAGTACCTCACTATAGAGGCTACTTAGAAACTTTCCACATGGATATGGAAGGTAACTACATGATTATGTCTAAGTACAGAATGATGAGGGATTTAGGTCCTAGAATCATCAAAGATGGTAGCTTCTATAGCAGTAAGGAAAGGTCTAATGTTTATAAGAAGCTCCAATCATTCTGTGATATGACTCTTAGAAACACTTGGATGAAAACTTCTGAAAAGGTAATTACAGTCCCAGCAGGTGTAACTATTATGAATAGTATTGGTAATACCTTTACTACTCAAGGTGACACCCCTATTATGTTAGGAACAAGGTGGGGTAATGAGTCGTTTAAGATGTGGATGGATTCTGTGGTGATTCCCGAATTAAAGGATATAGAACCTAATGAATTTATTCAATCTCTAAGTCCTATTAGATTAGATAGAACACTTAGTGGTAACTCTGCATTTGTGTATTCTTTACCAACTAATATGTTGCCTAAGTCTACATCAGAGATAGAGCGTTTAAACAGATATAAGAGAGCCTTTAATCAATTACAAGGTGCTCCTACATATCAAGGTTATCCACTAACTGATTTATTCTTCTATTATAATCTGATAAACTTTAACAACACTGTCTCTCAAAGTTCTTTGACTACAATCTTTGAGGACATCATTAGAACAAAGTCATCCCCGCTGGTTGAGGAATTTCATAAATTCACATCAGTGTTAGATTCTAATTCAGAGTTAGTTGAGGGAGTAGATTTCTCTTATGAAGAAGCTCAAAAGTGGTGTGCCCCTATTGAGGATACTAATTATTCTACTAGTTATTATGTCAGAGACTATAACAACGCAGATATGAAGTATCATCTATTTGTAAGAAAATCTAACTCTGCTGACGTTGGTGAGGTAGATGGAGATTTTGACTATGATTCCGATTATATGGATTGGGTTGGAGATGATAATGGAGACATGGGTGGACGTCAATATGGTCCTAACCTAGAGGATTATACAAAGGTTATTGAAAATACCAACTATACTAATCCCTGGGATACAGCTGACATATATAACGACTACAACATAAGAATTGACTCAAACTCTGTAATTAATCTTGATGCTGACAAGAAGCTGAAATCTATAAGCTATAAGGGTAAAACCTATAGTAAGGAGGTTCTAGTGAGTCTAGCTAAATCACTAGGTGGCTCTGAATCAGATTTAGATATACCTTATGTAACCAGAGTTGTTGATGGCATAAACGTAAAAGCTATTGATGGCTTACAGTATTCTGCAATCATAACTCAACTATTAGACAATCCTTGTTAATATGGCAGTATGTCTTAATAAAAATTCAGTAGAGTACCAGACATTGTTGAAGATGTCTGGTCTCTCTGAATTTAAATTTAATGCTTTTACATCTACATTTGTAGATAAATTTGGTAGGTATCCAGAACTCGATGAGATACCTGGGGCTGACTCTAGACCTTATCTGAATAGCTCTTTGTCAGTCAAAACAATAGATGATACGAGTTTCGTAAAGAATGATAAGATATTTTCTCAAACTGGCACAACAGATGTCAAAGAGGCTAATATTAGGATAAATAACACGTATCGAGACTTGGAGGTTAAGCTAACCCCTTCTAGTGAGGTGTCTACGATACAAGTTAGGAAACGCCCAAATAAATGGGACAATGTGTATGAGGGAGGAATAATTATTGATGACTCCACATCTTCCTCCAGGAATGTTGGAGTCTTTAATAGTATATTAGAGAAGTTGGCAAACCTCTATGGTATTAATTTTGTTAGCATTACTAACGGGGAACTATCCTCAGAACAATGGAAGGGAGTCGTAGATGATGCTAAAACAACTAACGCTTTCGTCTACAATGGTGATATATACATTAATATAGATAATTCTAGTATTGATGCCCCATTGCACGAAATGTTACACCTATTCTTGGGTTCAGTTAGGTACAGTGACCCTCAACTATATTTTTCAATGGTGGAGGCTATGAATGAATTACCTAACAAAGCACTATTGGCTAGAAATTATAAGGACAGAACAGATTCTGACATAAATGAGGAATTGTTGGTGTCAGAGTTTTCAAAATATATAACTGGACAAGATAGTATTATTAGTAAGTTGCCAGTTAATGTGCTACATAAAACATTCTACAATATGGGTAGAGTGTTAGACTCTATCTTATTTGGGGAGCAGAGTATAGCTACTATGGACACAAAGAGTCTATTCAACTCCTCTTTAGTAAAACTGTCTGAATATCTGGGTTCTGCACTAACTAATAATCAATATTCAGGAACCTTTAATGTTAAGTCAGCTGAGGTTCACAGGGTATTAGCTAACGTTAAATCAGATTTAATGAAGAATAAAGACCTAAAAGAATTTTGTGGATAATGGGATGCATTTATGATTACAAAGGACATATCTTCCAATCTGAATTAGAATTAGATGATTTCTTACTTGAAAGGGGACATTTAGTATCTAAGTATGGGGACATTGTGTTTAGTAAAAGCAATAGAGCTATCCAGACTTATGACTCCGTAATGAACTTAAAGATGGATACTGAGGCTCTTAAAGCAAGTAAGATAATCTCTGAGGTTGAAGATGGAAAAAATGATATTGAAAACATTAATGTATCTGGAAATGGATATATTGGTGTGAATAAGTTTCTACAAGGTCTTAGAAACTTGGAGGGGGACTTATTATTCCCAGAATTTAGACCTGAAAATTATTGGAAAGAGATTAAGCCAAGATGGGCAGGAGGTAAGTTTGACAAAGAGGAGGCTGATGCAATATTTGGTGAGGGAGTAGAAACTAGACCTATTGTAAGTGATGAGGAGTTTGCTAGAGCAAGAGAGGTTATTGAAAACAAATGGAAAGCTCAGGGTAAAATTGGTACTGAACTGCATAAGGCAATACAAAAGTATTTCAGTGAATCAAAGAGTGGTAGGAATATAAGGGAATCAGATGATAACTTCCTAATCAATACGTATTTCCCATCTATACTAGACACTAAGCTGGTTCCAAGCAAGGTTATTGCAGAAACCGTCAAATACTGTAGAGACCTAGAGAAATCATTACAGAGAGAATTTGGTGAAGACTTGATATACCTTCCAGAAGTTGCAGTTTCTGGAACTACTTCTCAAATAGGAGAATCTGGAAATCCCAATAAGCTATTAGGAGTTATTGACTTACTAGTAATTGATGGAAGGGGAAATGCCCACATTATTGACTACAAGACATCACCCAGACCATATGTAGGAACTGCTTCTGAAGCTGGGTATGATTCTGCTAAAATCTTGACCTTCAAATACCAGCTAGGTGTGTATGAGCGTCTATTAAGAAAATATGGAATAAACACTAGCGGTTCCAGGCTATTTGTAGCTCCTATTCAGCTATCAGATTTTAAGAGGGAAGGTGACGATTGGGTATACAGTGGTATAAAAGAATATTCAGGTCATGTAGAAGACTTGACTCAAGATATTAAGACAAATATTAATATACAAGAGAATATTGATGAATTCCTTCCAGCACCGTTTGTTACTAAAGCTACAACGGAAAACTTACTCCAAACTGTAACCAGTGTAATGTCAAAGTGGTTCCCTAAATATGATAGCGTTCCAGGAGAAATCACGGATGACATGGTAGCTGAAACTATAAAAGAAGGAAAGGGTGATAAGCCTAACCCTGAAACAGGTAAGTATGTATACTCTCCAAAAGGTAACCCTCTTAAGGGAGATACATATGAGGAGCTATTTGTAAAGGTAAAAAGAAGGATGAATAGTATAGCCAACAATAAGATAAACACCACTCAGGTTATTAAGGAGGGTTTAATAAAGGCTATAGAGGATGAGAATCCGTACTATGAGTTTACAAAAGCACAAATTCCAGACAATCCTAGTGGAGTTAATGGATGGTTCCAAAGAAGAATGTCTAGGTATTGTAACCGTAATTGGGAAGTGGTCGACTGTGAACCTGCAGAATATCTAGGGTGCATACTACTTAGAAATAAATTTACTAATCAAATAGATGTAGTGAAAATTAGTACATCAATGCTAAAAAGGTCCAGAGAGTTAGTAAAGGGAAGACATGGTCTTACTGGAGCATTCGAAAGTGATATTATATCACAGAATAAACCTAACTCTTTGATGATGGAAAGCGTTAATGGTAATATAGAACTAATGGAAGCTATGTTAGTGCTTAATAATTTACCTAGTCTGTTTGAGGAGAATGCTATAGTAGGAGAAGTTAGTGTATATAACCCATTTAGAGAGGAGGGTATATCTGCAGACAATAAACAGCTGTTATACTGCTTCAATGAGTTGGACAAGCTGTCTCCTATTGGCGTAAATAATATGAAGGGAAGGAATGCTGCTGTTAAGATGGCGAATAGGTATGATATATTCTATAACAGGTTTAGGGAGATTATATCTAATGTTAAGGATGATACTAAGATAAACAAGAAGTGGAGAAAGTTTACTGAATCTACCAGTGCTCTAGATGCTTGCATTGGGGACCCAACTCAGCTTAGACTAGAGCTTCTTAACCTTAGAAAAGAGTTTTTGGAAGCATTCCCTAACGTTAATGATACTAGACCTAACGATGATGTAATAGGTATGCCTCACGTTCAAGTATACAGGATGCTAGAAATGGCTATTGGTGAAATAGACGGTCTTGACTTCAGACAGCAGCTTAGTGACCATGATAAGTGGTTAGAATCAATTTATGTATGGAAAGCTGGTATGGAAGGTACATATCTTGATAATCCTGGTAATATGAAGAGTCCTATCCTAAATAAGTTGACCTCTTTAGTAACTGTGGCTTATCAGAATATTAGGGATACCGTAAATAGGTCTCAAGGAGAAATCAGGAATTTAGTCAATGAATTAAAGAAGGACCAGAACTTCACCTATTTAAAGGAAAGGACAATAGGTAATCAGGCTACTCTATACAGAGATATGATAGTATATACAGATGATGGTGATATACTACTAAAGAATCCAGACGACCCGACAACTGGGCTATCTGAGGCGCAGAGGAAATTTCTGAAGTATTTTCTTAAAACGGTTAATTCCAACAGATTTAAGAATATGACTGAGGAGGAATTAGAGGAACTAAGGTTGTCAGGTGATGTTAGATATTACAGGCTGCCTCTAGCTGCTGGTAATGCTACATCCATTGCCTCAAGTAAGGGACTATTATCTGCAATAAAAGACAGGCTCCAAGATTGGAATCCAAAGAAGGCTGTAGAAAGGGCTAAAACAAAGGTAGAGGGCTTCTTAGACCCAACTGACGTTAAAATTGAGAAAGTCCGTAAGGGTGAGTTGTGGGAAATGACCAACTCATTTGATATTGGTGAAAAGGGTTCGGAGATACGACTGAGCCTAATAGAGGACAGGAAACCAGAGTTCTTTGAAGCAAACCTTGAAACACTGTTACTTAAACATATTACTGCATACTCAGCTAAGGAACACTTAGATGAAATCTTCCCATCACTTCAAGCTCTAGCTATCCATTTAAGTGATATGGGTACTATTCTGAATGATAAGTTTGAAGATGATTTAAAGTATTTAAGTGATTACGTTAGAAACAAGATATTTAATCAGTCTCTAATTTCTGACGACTGTAAACCTTTAGCAGCAATAACTGGAGGATTGATGGGATTTGCATCAAAGATTGCATTAGCATTCTCTCCAGTTCAAATGTATCAGCATTTAGATGGAATCTGGAAGGATATATCATTGGTAATAAGAAAACCAGATGGAGGTTTAGCTTTTACTAAGGAGAATATGACTAAGGCTTATAAGTATGCTATAGCTGATGCTATCCATTATGGTAATACCAAATCCATGTCAGAGCTATTAAATGAACAATATGGTCTTAATGATATGGACATGAATACTTATGCTGATAAGATAAAGTCAGACCAAGCAGGTATATGGAACTTTTGGGCTTCAGCATTTAGATTTGCATCAAGACCTGACTTCTATAACAGAATGACTATATTCGGAGCACAAATGAGAGGTGACGGATGTTGGGAAGCGCACTCTGTGGTGAATGGTAAATTAATTTATGACTGGAAGAAGGATAGTAGATTTAGTGCATATGCTAATGGTAATACGTCTAGTCCTGATTACAAGAAGCAAGAAGCACTGTACTACACTATGGCACACCAGTTAGTTAAGGAGCATACTAGGAATGCAGATGGTTCATTATTCAGGGTGGGTGATGCTCTACCAAAGGCATACACCGTTCAACAGTCGGAGAGCCATAAGGCTTTAGCTGACTCTATATATGGATATTATTCTCATGAGAAGAAATCTATGGTTCAAAGTACTCTGATTGGAGGTCTATTCTTCCAAATGTGCACATATTGGTCTTCTAAGAAGAATCAATATCTAGCCCCTGAAGGTATAAAACTACAGGGCAGACTAGTCCACTACGAAGAGAATGGTCAAAAGTATTATCACAAATTAGATGATAAGGGACAGCTTACAGATGAAGCAACTACTGAAGATACAGGATTTCCATTTTATAAATGGGAAGGACGATTTGAGGAAGGTATCTTATTGACCTTTACTAAGGTTTTAAATGACTTAGTAGTAGGTTCTTATAAAAAGGGTAGTATAAGAGAGGGATGGAAACTAATGACTAATGACATCTGGAATAACGAAGATGAGAATCTTAGAAGGGCGTATAGGTCTAATTTACGTCAATTGTTCTATGACTTGTTCATGTTATTATTCGTTGGGGCAGTAGTCAGTGGCTCTTTGGCAGAATTTGTTAAGGATGATATTAAGGAGAAAGGTAATGATACCATGAATGATGCTGTAATAAACACAACTCTATCTCTTGGTAGTAAGATACTTACCAACTCTGCTTATGACTTTAACTTCCTTGATGCTATTGCTAGACGAGGAACACAATGGACTCCATTCTCATTTGAAATGCTTAACAGAACAGTAGATACATTCTCAAGTGTAATATCAGGAGATAAGTCTTTGTATCAGGGTTTAATTAATACTGTGGCAGCTACTAGAGCTACTAAGCCAATCTGGGATTATATAGACCCAACTAAGGAAGAATAGGATAATGTTAATAGGAATTTCTGGTAAGAAACAGTGTGGTAAGGACACTATATGCAAAATAATTAAAGCATTAGATGAAAGATGGGTAAAACATGCATTTGCAGATAAGCTAAAACAAGCTTTAGCTGTAATACTTGATGTAAAGGTAGAAGCTTTTGAAGATAATATATTCAAAATGTCAGATAGTACTATTGCTAAGCCAGAGGGAGGATTTTATACATATAGAGAACTACTGCAGAAGTTTGGAACTGAGGTCGGAAGAAACATTAGCCCTAATGTATGGGTAGATGCTTTATTTTCCAACTATTCCTTAGAAGACGACTTTTGGGTTGTAACGGATGTAAGATTTCCGTCTGAAGCAGATGCTATCAGAGAACATGGTGGTATATTAATAAGGGTGAACAGGGACACAGGATACGTGGATAACCATCCGTCTGAAACCGCATTGGATGATTATATAGACTTTGACTATATTATAACCAATGATAATTTAGATGATACTATTGAAAAGGTAAAAAACATAATGAAGGAAAACTACTTCATATAAACAATTAGGGCGATACTGGTGATTAATTTCACTGGTATCGCCCTTATTTTTTCTTAATCCTTCTTTTCTACATATTCAGGTTCTCTTTCGTCCTGTTGCTTTAGATAAGTAAACATCTTCTTACCTAATGCTTTGTAATCTTTATCTTCTTTAGATTTAGAAGCCCTCTTAGCCATTCTAATTAATGTTCTCGTATTCTTTCTACTAAAGATTCTCTCCCCACCTTCTAATTCCATTTGAGTAGAGCCATCAGGTGCAATTACCTTCATCTTAGGCAATTCCTCTTCAATATCGAGTTCATCTCCCTCTTCAATTCCAGAGCCTTGATTAACCTCTAATACAAACTTAACATTATCTTCTTCGGCTATATTCTCATTCTCAGGTTCTCCCTGATATACTGATATTACTTCCATATCTTCACTAATAAAGATAATATCTAAAGGAACTTTAGTATCTTTCATCCAAAATCCTACAGTCTGAGGTTCTTCAAAGAAGAATAGCATACCCTCATCATCTTTTAGCTCTGTGACTCCCTGTAATCCCTTGATTCTTTCCTCCTCAGTCCTAGCACAAGTCACATTGTATTCCTTGTCTCCTATTTCAATTTTCATTACTCAACTGTCTTTAATAATCCTGTGTTATCAACTGTATTCTCTAGAATCTCGTGTACAAGTAACTTACCTGCTTCAATAGCAGCCTCATCAGAACCATCTTGCATTAACTTTTCTAATTGCTTAGTAACATCAAGATTAAAGATGATTTCTTCTCTTTCTACCTCAGCGTGTTGCTTTATATCGCCACCCTTTTCCTCAGTAATAACTGGAATACCTTTAGTAGTTACCTCCTCAAACTTTCCATCTACATCCTCTAAATGGTGCTTATGAGCGTGTAATGCCCCGTCTGGTATTACATTAACAGCTCCACCATTTTTAAACTTCTTAGGAACATATCTATAATAGTCTCCAGACTTATCTAAGTCATAGCTATTTCTAAATTGAATAGCTTCTGGGTCATTTGAGTTATACCAATCTAATTCATATTTAAGAGTTGGATGGTCTTTAGCCTTCATAAACTCGTAAACACCAGTCTTAGGGTCTAAATAGACTGAACTTAGATGATTTTTTCCTGCCTTTAAATCAGATACACTAGATGTTCTCCATGCTTCCAATTCCTCCCTTGGGGCTAGTTCAAAAGCCCTTCTGAGATTATAAGAAGTAGTATCTCTTCTATCCTCTGGAATCATATTATACCATGATTCAAAGGTAATCTTAGGTGCAGCTCCTGTCATACCATCTATACTTCCGCCTTTTTGGAATCCAGCTACCTCTTGGATTTTCTTAGCTTTGCTTTTCTTTCCATTGGATAACTTAATTACCCTCTTAGCAAATTCCCTATCCATTTTAAGTCCAGATTTACCAGCTCTTACAGCACTTTGCTGATAACCTCCATTTAGTTGAAGCTGAGTGCCCAATCCTATTAGTGGATTGTTAGAAGCAGTAAATGCCATCTGTGCTTCATCAGCTATGTTACTCATTTTTGACTGCTGCATTTGAGCATTGTGTATTTGCTGGTTAGCCTTATTTCTAGCTTTCCCACTAAGTAGACCATATTTCTTTCCACTCTTGGTAAGAGCATCATCTACTGTGGCTTGAGTTCCTCCATATGATGAACCTACCTGTTCAAATGCTTCATTATCTTTAGTAATAGTATCTGCCTTTTTAGCTCCTATTGCATTTACTAATCCCAGAGGAGTCAGTTTAAGGAACTTGCTGTCCAATATCTTATCTGCTGTAGTCATTTGGTCAGTACCAACTCCCAAAGCTGTTAATCCGTCAGATAGCATACCACCTACCTTCATAGCACCACCAATAATAGTACCAACTCCAGGAATAGCCATTGCAGCGTTAGCAGCAGCGTCATAACCTTGATTTAGACCTTCTGTAAGAGCTGATTGCTCCGTCTTTGGAATTAAACTTCCAGCTACGTCAGCTATACTTCCCGCAATACCAAACCCCTTATTAAGATTAGCTTTCTTTGTGTATGCTCTCTGTATCTTAGAGGCTTGGTTCCATTGTTTTACACTATCTGGAAGCTCTAGGGTAGTGGGAAATGAAGGAGTCTGAATCATAGATGTAAGACTAGCAGGTTGAGGTAAAGGAGGAGTTAGATTACTCCCCCCTGTTAATACCCCTGAATTTTGATATTTCTGTATACGTTTACGCATAACTTACAATATATAATGTTTTTAAAGCTGTTATTATAGCTAACTCATTACCAGTATACCTCACCTTAATCTTTACATATTTGTCCCTAATTCTAGTCTCTTTCCTTTCATCAGACCATTTATTAACGTCTAATGATAAGAAGTCAGCACTATAACCTCGGTCTCTTAATTCAGATGGAATATCAGAATCACTAGTAATGTTAAGAGCAGTCATACTCTCTGGTAATGGATTATTAACTAGGTTAAGAGGAGGATAAGTATTACCATCCTTGTCTTTAACAGTCCAGGCTAATTCATTCTTAGCCCAGTAAGTTATAGAAGGAATTTGAATATCCCATTTATCCTCTAGGTAGTCCATGTTACCATTTATTCTACCATATTCCATAACCTCATACCATTTACCATTTTGAACTAGTACATTTGTATATCCAGCCGATACAAGTGAGCTATATCTATCTTGAGTTATCTCTTGTAAATATCTCTTCTTAAAAGGACATGCTTTGATATGAGTAGCTATCTTAAATTCATTTAGTTGTTTATCATGCACAATTTCTGAACCAGATATGTATTGGTAATCCCTACCTGCTGAGGTTACAGACTGATAGTGGTCTTCAATCTCATTCAGACTATCTACCCTTGAATAGAATAGTGGGAACATAATCGACATATCTTTATACTTAGTAGTACTGTATAATATGTCTCTTTGTTCGGGTATAATATCCAAGTAGTCGTGATTATAAACTATATCTGCACCATTGTATTGGTATAGATGTTTAGTAGCCTCTTGCCTAAAATAAGCATTCCTTTTATCGTTGGCAAAGTTATATACTTCTCCGACAACTTCAAAATGGAAGGATTCAGGTTGAGTCTTATTGCTTATAATCTGCAGATTATTGAAGATTTTATGTACAGATGGATTATCAACTACAATAAATTCAAACTCAAATGGATGTTGTTTTCCATACCAGTAGCAAGAACTAATAGGTTTCTTAGTAGTCATTAGTCCAGCTTGACCATGTTTCCAGAATGAAGTAGTAAGTAAATCATATCTCATCTTAGTAACTACAGTTACATTGGAATACAATGTTTTTACTATGTTCTTAACTTCACCTTCAACCAAGTCAGTTCCCTGATTATAAACAACAGCTTTGATAGGTATTGTCCATCTACTATCTCCTACAGAGTTAGCATTAACAGATACTTGATTACCATTGGTAATAAAGAACTTGTTTCTAACCCTATCATCAGCAATACTATATTCAATACTAGAACCACTAATATCTAGATTTAATTGAAGATTTCCCAGTTTTGCCTTACCATCTACAACTGTTAGTACATTATCAACTATTGCTCCTCCTTGCATACCAATAAGAGGATAGTTAGAAGTTAGCTTAGTAATGGTCTTAGATGTATCTCTGTCAAAACTAAAGAATATATTATCAATATTTTCAGAATATGATGGAACCCATGAATAGAATGTAACAAACTTTTGCATAACTTCATTATAACATAAGTTCCAAACATTCTCTTCTAATGTATTAATATCATCATAGAACGTGAACATTACATCTTGCTTAAACCTGTTGTAGTGTGTTTTTACATTCCTAATACCAATAATAGGAGTCTTTTCCTTCTCAGTAAGTGAGATATTATCATTTAGGAACTTCTGTACCTTAAAATCCGAGATAACTTCAAAGGTTTGTCCATTAGTTCTCCAAATCTTCTTCCCAACGGTATCCACTCCATAAACGTAATAGGGAGTTTTTATGACACTTTCACCCCACTGAGTACCGAATGTATCACTGAGCATTTTTGGATTCTCTGGCAGCACGTTAGAGGTGTTTATGAAGATATTTCCGCCTGCACCTTCCCCTGCAACGGCTCTTTCATTGACTGGTATCAAAGCAACACCATGTTCAAATACACAGATAATGTTACCAAACCATTCAACTAGCTTTACAATACTACCATAGGTTAGAGGATAATCCCTATAATGAGTTAACTTAAATACTCTATATCCATTTTTGAATGAATCATTTACATTAATGTCAGAGTACATGACTCTAATATGGAATTTATTCTTAATAGCTGGAACATTAGGTAGTTCATAATAATACTTATCAGATGTTGTGCTGTTGATACCAGCATTTGTAACAAATGACTCAGGTATTTTTGATTCTCCAGTTACTGACATAGCTTGTAATGGATAGAATCCTCTAGCTTTACCAGTAAGTCCTAACTCAGAAGTATAAGACATATCAATGCTTCTCATGGATAGATTGACATTGCTACATACTTTTATAGTAACCCAGTGTCCCATCTTAATAGCATTAACATCACCTCTATTGATTTTACCATTTTTCTCACTATCTCCAATAGTATAATTATCCTTCCACGACATTTGGTCTACAATGTCATCATTGATAGGAGCTGATGAGTCTTGGAAGTTTCTACACATCCTGTGTGTATAGTTACCTATATAACAATCACCCCTGAATAGATTTTTAGCTATCATAGTATTCTCATCCTCATCCAAATCATCCCATAACATTCTGTTACAGATTGCATAGAAAGCAGAGGAATCCTCATATCTAATTTCGAAGTATGTGTCTAATAGGTTTTCCTCATAGTTAGGAATTTTAATATCAATAAGACTCATCTTATTAGTATTATAACCCTCTAAGCCTATATAGGGTCCCCAACTACCTCTTAATAGATTCCTTGCATTAGAAGACTTATTAGTGTAGTTGTAGTAAGAAACTCTCCATGCTTCTTCTGCTTCTCCAGCTCTAGCACTAAATAGTTGTTTCTTACCCTTTAATGCTTTAACATTATCACCAATAGCCATAATGTTGTATGTTTCATCTTGGGTAGAATCATTAGTAGTATATGATAGATTGTAGAAATGTGTACCACTTCTATCAAAGTACTTCTTACTAAACTGAGACTTAGCCATCTTAACCTCAAACTGAGTACCAGTAAATAGCTGATTAAAATAAGACTGTCTTAATTCAAATTCTGGACACAGAGCTGCATATCCTTCTAATACATTATCCTTTTCAATGTCTTCACATCTTCTATCAAAGTCATGTGTTAGAACTCCATCATTGTCCAAGAATCTCTCTATCCTATACTTATCATTTCCAGATGGGAGAACTGGTAAATGACTTGTGTTCTCTAATCCTATGGTTACAGCCTGGGCTAGTGTGGTAGGTATTCTCTTTTGTCTTACAAAGAAGAATCCTTTAGTATATCTCTTCAGCTCTCTAACAGCGTCCTTACTAATTTTAATGTCAAATCCGATAGGAATTGTACCACTCTCAGCTAATTGATTGCCATTATACTTAATTTTGATTACACCCTTAGAGTTCTCATTCTGGCTGTCTAACTTACTTGTTTCCTTATTGATAGGAATGTATTCCCTATTTGCTTGGATAACGGTTATATTAGTAGTACTATTAGGGTCAAATCCTTCTTTAAACAAAGGATAGTCTTCCCAAGGTATTCTATCTGGGTCTCCAGGTATAGTTAATCTGCTAACACCTCTAATGTTGAATACTGGAGATAATGTATAATCATTAAGGATATATACTACTCCCAGCCTATATATTTCATCATTCCAGTATCCTAATCTATTATAGATGTTCATCACATTATAATATTCATACTGTCCTGATTCATCCTTATAGTCCTTATCTACCCTACCTATATTATTCTCTACGTTCAATTCAGGTAGAAAATGTAGAGATAGGTCAGTAAGCTCCTTATATTCAATGTCTGGATTAGCTACATTACCTAAGAATAACATATTCTGACAAGTAGTTTGTGCAGCTGCACTATTAACCACATTGTAAGCCACATTAATATCGTTGATACTAACTGCCTGAACTGTTTCAAATCCAGTAATACTAATCTTAGCTACATTGTTATATACAGCGAACTGTTTCATAATCTTGAATGAAGTAGTCATTTCATTTCCATCAATATCTGATGTACTCCTTGTATAATAGACTACTACATTATTATAAGATGAATCTATATTAGTTAACAAGAATGAAGCTGATTTATAACTGTTCTCATCTCTAATTCCACCTTGTATAGAGGATGGGTCATTCAAATTACCAACATGGCAAGTTACTATGCCTGACTCAGCTATAAAATCTGTCTCATTCCCATCTGAATCTGATAACTTAAAATAAAACACATAATTACCAACTCTTAAATTACCACTGGTATTCAATCCCATAAATGTAAGATTGGCTATGTTATTAGTTTTCTTATAAAGAGATATATCAGACTCAAAGGAATCTATATCGTATATATTGGTGTCATTATCTCCTTCTCTATCTACAATCTGATAAGTATTCATACCTGTAGATGAGAATCTTGTGTTTATTAGCTTAGGATAGTTACTTCCATCATTAAGGATAAGATTTACTGAACCATCATAAGATTGCTGTGTTACAATATCAATAGGATGGTTTAGGTCGAAGCTAAGTAATTCTGTATCTAAGTTAATTAAACTACCCTTTGGATACAGAATTACTCCATCTTCTACTATATCTTCATTAGTTCTGAGTACTCTTAAAGGATTATACTCATACACTAAAGCTCCTTTTTGTTGAAGTTGATTCAATCCTAAGTCAAGGTCTAATACCTTACCACTTAGTGATTTGAAATTCATATTATGTGTATATAGATTTATTACTCTTCAGAACATTCACTGCCAAATCTGGAGCATGACTATCTTTACCTTTCTTCCAAGTTCCTAGACGAGTATCTAACGTCTTAACTAAGATTTCATTATAGTAACCATCAGGTATCTCTCCAGATAGGTTCTCATATGCATAGGAAGTGACAAATATATCATTAAATGCCCTATCAAACGTCCAGGTACTACCTGTCCAGTCAATCATAGTCTTAACTGATAAGGCTTTCGGCTTTATAGAGTTGAATGTTATACTACCGTCTGCATTTACTGTATAACCAACACTAGAATCAGCGATATAAATCTTGCCCTTATCTACTCCAGACAATGAATCAGAAGTTATAGTATATGCAGAGTATGCGTTAGTGTAACAGTTAAGAATGTCAGCATCCTTAGAATAGTCTAAATCATCACCAATAGAAACTACGGTAGACATTGACTGATTCTTATGGATATTAAATATAGGTAGGTAATTATTCAACCCTTCTACAGCAGCCATCCATCTTGTCATGTGAGTTTCTATAGGAGTAGTATCACCTCCCAAATAGAAATTTACATCCACATTAGTACCACCATTCGGAATATTAATATTGATAGTACATAAAGTATCAGAAGCTACATGATATACATAGTCGAGATTATTTGGACCTACAAAATAAACAGTTCTGTTTCCTTTCTGAAGTATTAACAGCTGACTTAGTAGGCATCTAACCATCTTATCCACCCTAATGAGGTTTCTACTACTTGTTGAAGTACTTTCAGTACGTCTAGAAGCAAGATTAACTGGATGATGAACTCCGCTTGTGTCTTTCCATGTCGCAAATAGGAAGTTATCTCCTCCATCAACCTCATTCTTACTACAACTCCAGCCATTGTATGTCCTCCTTGTAGCATTATACCATAATGAAGCACTGTCTCCATCCTTACCTCCGAATATACCTACAGTACCGTTACCCATGTTTGATAAGCTAGTTTGGAGTCCTGTATCATCAACTCCAGCACCACTATTTTGACCACTACCTACAGCAGCGCCACTAGCAGTTACAGAGCAGTTATATTCCATATTCTTATCACTAGCAAGTACACATCTAAGATTACCATTCTCTTCTCCAAATGAGAATAACTTCTCCTTTTGAGTTAAGTCCATAGATGGCTTATATGCTTGGTCAAGTACTTCCTGACTAAAGGTTTTAGAAGCTACAGCTCCAGCGTTTGAGTAAATATATCTAGTAGTAGATAGCTGACCTACTAACTGATTATTAGTCCAAGAGAACCTAGTAGCTATTTTAGATGTAGGGTCTGATATACTGGCAGTTAGAGTAGAGTTGTTATTGGTTGTTACCTCTGAATGGTCAAAATCACAAGTAGACACACTTGGAGTAGTTCCAAAATAGTTATCAACAATCTTAGCATCGGGAGTGCCAGCATACATCTTCTTATCATAATCATATCCAGCTGCAGGTGTTACTTTAACTTCGTAAGTTCCAGTCTTACCCACCTCATATTTATAGTTTGATACATCTGTATCTAATGAGGGCACTTCTGAAATAAATTGGGATGTATTTACTCTTGTAATAGAAGAGTGTGACGTAGCTGTTCCCGCCTTTAATGTTAAAGAAGGAGTTCCTACCTTTTTTACTGATGAATTTACTTCACTCTTAACTTCTAGCAATACCTTCTGCCTTGCACTTCCACTAGGTAAACCAGTATTGAAGTCTGGCACTTCTTCATAAAACTCATTGAAATAACCTCCAGTGTAAACTAGTTTATATCCTACAGTTTTTTTAACACCAGCCACATATCTGTCAATTCTGACTATATAAATCCAATTCTTCTGTATTGTACTATCATCAAATGGAATGATTTCTTCGAAACTTCCATTATAATACTCCTTAGAGATTGCATACTTATAGTTACCAGGCAGTGTCTCCGCTTGTGCAGCCTTAGTTGAATCAGTAAGGCTTATAAATGTAAACTCTATCTTTTCTATATCAGAATCCTCATTAAGGTTGTAATAGTCATATCCCCAACCTATCTTTAGATATGTATCAGTAACATAAAAACGCCACTCTCCTAGTACTTCCGAATTAGTTCTAATGGCGTCAAAGTCAATAGTACCACTTTTAGCCATCCTTTCAAGAACTCCATAAGGGCAAGCTGGCATAATCTTGTATTGAGTTTTGCCTGTTTTACCACTCTTAACAATAGTCGATTGAACAGAAGAGGAGTCAGCTTCAATTAATCCTACTTCATCAGGATTATTCTTAGTCGTCCCTTTGAATACTCCAGTGGTTTCTCCCGAAAATTCTACACTAATAACCTTTGATTCATCATTACATGAATATTTTCTAATGAGGTTAAATGTATCGAAAGTCTTTAATTCAACTACTAATATTAAAGCTCCAGATGACTTAGCACTAAATACCTGTACTAACTCTTTGGATTTTATAACATCCACCATAGGGGTGTTACTATTCTCATAAATCCATAGACCATTCTTATATATCTTTAGATTCTTCTCATCTATATAATCAATGCTTCCGCTACTATTTATAACACCCAATCTAAGTTTAATTACTCCCTTATTAATAGCCTCTTTAATAGCCGAGTCTATCGCATTAGTAACTATTACAAATCTATCTCCTGGATGAAATATCTTAACTTCATCAGAGTTATTAACTTGGAATAGTTTTTGCTTCTGATATTCTAACTCTATATAAGGAACACTTCCCTTCATCGTTATAAAATCAGAAAATTCAACTTCAATCGGAGTAACGTTTAAATCCTCTCCCTCATACAATTGCTGGGGAGATGGGAATGAGCCTATTTGACTCTTACCTGTAATTGGGTTATGAGCTGCAACGTAAATAATACCTCCATGTTCCTTCATTCCTACAGGCACATATCCTTTATCAAGATAAGCTGTATGAACTTCTCCATTTCCCATATCATTCTGTAACACAAACTCATTACCATTATATGTTATTATAGTACCATTTAAGCAGTTTGTTAATACATTGCTGGGAGTAGTTAATGGATGTAAATCCATTATTAAACCCTCACCAAAGGTATTAATTGCTTCTTTTCTCATATTTTATAAGTTCATAGTTGTTACTACTAATAAGTATGTCCTTGAACGTACTTGGATTATCTCTCACTAATGCAATTTCTAAATCATTGCATTTCATTTTATCTTTAAAGAATGTATATCCCATGTCTGTAACATATCTAAACCTTACAATGTATTTAGACCAACTATAGAACACCTTAGCCTCATCAAAGACCTTCATTCCAAGTTTATTATAGAATGTGAAATTCTTCTTCTTTCTTCCTCTTCCAGTGGTTGACTTAATAACAGAAGCATATTCTTCCTCAGTCAATCCTATATAATAATATCCGTCCCACTCTGTAACTTTCTTAGAGTATAATACTCTTAGCTTTCTTCTTAACATTCTTCTATAGTAGTTGTAGTGTTTTATAGAATCACGTGTAAGCTGTCCGCAGTAGAACCAGTATCTGTACTTAGTACTACTAATAAGAGTATCACATCCTCTAAGATTGTAATAGTATAGCATTCTCCATCCATACTCAACAGCTCGTTTAACATCTTCTGGAGGTACAGTGGGAAATTGGGCTATTAGGTCGGGTAAATAATCATTGACACGTTTAAGCATTAATAATATTGTTTACCTTGATTAGTATATTCTAACACTCTATCTCTACGCTCAGGGTCAAGATATATTAGTTTTTCTCTCATAACCCCCTTAGATTGGAAGTGAAATACCATCTGGTATGCACAGAAATTAGATGCTAGGAAATCTACTTTAGCCCACTTACCGTTTCTTCTTGCCTTAGAGAACTCATCCCTTTCAAATCTCTTCATTTTTAGTTCAGCTCTCTTAGACCGAGTTGGGAGAATAAATGTAGCATTATTTTCAATTATATCTTCTAAAACCATATTTAAGGCACTCTTAAATATCTTCTTAGCGATAACTTCCTTGTGCCTATTACCTATTAATTCCTCACACGCCTTTGATGTCATCTTCATCTTCTTAGTAGGAAATGAGATAAACAATTCATCTATATTCATGGCGTATCCTGTAGCATAATTCATTACTTTCCAAATTTCCAAGTTTTATTAAATATCTTCCTATTCCAGCTGGTCTTAGCATCTAGGATTTCATTCATATCATTCTGATTAATGTACATTGGAACTCTAGCAGCATCACATAGTTTATACCATCTTTGCTCAAGAAGTTGTGCCTCCTGTAGCATATTCTGACTATGTGTAATCCATCCCTCTTTAAATCTCTTAGTGTAAGCACAATAGCAAGCTATTGCATCTTTCTCTTTTTCATTTAAATAGGGAAGACCATCATCGTCTAGTAGTATTCCCTTATATAGTATATTAACAGAACCATAATCCTTATCAAAATAAAGAGTATCATTTACTCTTTCATACTTTGCCAACTTACCACTAATATATAAAGGATTACTGTATAGCTTCCGTCCTTCTATATAATTCTCAATAAATTGTGATTGGTAATCTCCATTAACTGTATCGTTAGTAGTATATTTCCAATCCTCAAAATCATATGTTACAGCCTCTACAAAGTCACAATTACAAGGTAGAGTAACAGTAAGTGTCTCGCAATCTATCTTACATCTATATCTATATAATTTAGTTTGTCTATTACCTATTTTATTCCAGGCAATCAGACCTATTTCTTCGAACTCTTCTGGAGCTAATTCTATTCCATATAATAGGTTAGCCTGAGCATATGCTGATTGAAAATTTTCCATTATTTAGGAGTTTGGTCATTAGGTAATATTGGAGCAGCTAATTGTCTGTAATAACGTAGCTTCTTCTCTGTCAATCTCTTCTTTATTTCTGCATCAATGAAAGTCATATTATTAATGTCTAATGCTGAACAACATCCGTATGTTTGTAACTGTCTTGGGTCTTTAAATATGCCAACTACAGATACTTGCTTAATAACAGGAAGATTGAATATCCAGCAGTCATACATATTGTTAGCATTTGGAGTCACATCCACATATACATAAGGCTTGTTCTTAGCCCTCTTCCTATATTTATGATATTGCATCACAGTAGGACTTACATACCATATAAACGGCTGACCTTTATCCACAGAACCAATATATTCAATTCCGCCATCAAATTCGGTTATTAGTTGTGGTATTTCAAAATGGAATGTAGGAGTCCCATCCGCTTTATTTCCACACGTACAGTTCTCTATATCCTTACAATCAACATTTATACAGTTTATAGACATTAATAAATCCCTTTTAGGAATAAGTCCCTTCATGGAATATTCCTTAATGATTTGAAGTCTTTCATCTACAATGTCATCTTCTAATTGTTCTATTGATAATGTATTGGAAGTGGTATATCCCCTAAGTCCAGATACTATATCGTTATAGATTGCAGATGCTAATTTAAAATAATATCCCATAAATACAAAATAAAAAAGGCGAAGGCTTAATTTGCCCTCGCCTTCGTATTAGTAGTCTATATTAAGCTACTGGAGCGTTCTCTGCACCTGGTTTCTTGATTTCTGTAATAGTACCAAGAACTTTCAGAGCAGTCTCAAATTTAGTTGCTAATGAATCTAGTACATAGAATACGTGAGTAGTCTTTGATGTTACTTGCTGACCTACAGCTGCACCACCGAAAAGACCTCTATCAACCTTGTACTCAATGATGTACTGGTTGTACTTAGCTCCTGGAACAGGAAGCTCTTCTTGATTAACAGCCTCGAACTTTCTAGCTTCGATAGTAGGTAATCTAAGGTCTTTAAGGATATGAGTATAAGTACCGAATCCTTCTACACTCTTAGTGATTGTACCTTTAATAACATCCTCAAATACTTCATTAGTAAGTGGGTTGTTAGCTGCTGTGTTAAGTTTTTGAATCTTAGCTTCAGTGAATAGTTGATACTCGTCGACTCCGTGAATTGTTAGTTTAGCGTCAGATGTCTCAACTTTAATATACTTGTCGCCATAGAAAGCCTGAATCTTGTCAATAACCCTCTTAATTTCCTTTGCTACATCAGCAGCTTTTGTGCTTGCAGAAGTAATTCTGAACTCATAAACAAAAGGCTTACCTTTGAATACGAAGTCATTAGCATAGTAAGAGTTTTGGCTTCCAGATAATCTCATGTATAACTTCAACCTATAGATGCCTACGCCTGGGTTAGTAATAGTAAACTCTGCCTTACCAATCACTGGGTCAGAAGCAGCTCTCTTGTACATTGCGCTTACATTGCTCTTTAGGTACTTGTTAACACGTCTAACTTCAACGTAGTCAGAACCTTTAACAATCTTATCTAAACCAGTGGTTACATCTTTCAGTGAGTTTAATACAATAGTGTTAGTGTACTGAAACATAAATTAATTAATTTTTTGATTGTGACTGTTGCTGAACTGGATTTGCAATAGTCTGATTAACTGCTAAATTAGTTTGAAGCCTTGGGTCACCTGCGTTCTCCAATAATAGCTTTGCCAGTTCATTTATAATCTCTTGACACACATAATCTGGAAACTCCATGACTTGTGATGTATCTTCAACCATTTCTATCTGGTCTTGTGTAAGTCTAATTTTTTGAGGAGTCTTAATGTAATCAACGAATATATCAGTTAATTGAAATACAGAAGAATCCTTGCCATACCTAATTTCAAGTCTAACTTGAGATGGATTTCCATACCTATTAACTCCTGGCTGTTCTACTAAATCGACTGATTTACCTCCAATAGTAATCTTTGTTGGAAGTGAGCCATCTGTACCAGTAGTTTGTTGAATAGTTGTGTTTGCTGATATACTTCCCTCACCAGCAGTAAGTCTAACTGGATTAGTAGGCATCGTTGTAGCACTATTTACGTTGTGTATGAAGTAATAAGGATTTCTATAAGAGGGTTGCATATAGAAGTTCCTTATTATCTGAGACCATAAATCTGAGGTTAGTCTCTTAGCACCTATTTGTACATAAGTACCAGCATCATAACACTCATAAGTCTTTACTACCTTGAAATTGCATACACAATTCAAAATATGTAAATAGTCTAATGGCAGATTTACTTCATAAACAGCACCATACAATGAGTTAGTTTGGGAACTAACAGCAGCGTATGTGTTTGTAGCCAGAGTAGGCTGGAGGATGGCAGTAGATTTTAAAACTCTAATGTCATCAGTTGATTGTTGATTTACATCATAAATGTTATACTTCTTATTAATGTATTGGTATATAGCCTTATTTAATAAGTAGTTAAAGTCCTCAAGTAAAATACTAGGAGCAGCAGTCTTATTCATTTCAACTAGTGCTCCACGGTACACTTGTTTTGCTGTCATTTAGGTAATGTTATTTCTTTGATGTACCTTCTTCTAAGTACATATCAGGATAAGTATCTCTCTTGATAAGTTCAAGTACCTTACTGTTAGTAGGGTTCTTCATCCATGTGATAACTGCATCATCAGTTGCACCTAGTACAATGCTATCACCATATAGATAAACCTTGTTCTTAACATATATGACGTTTTTGTCTTTAGCGTCAATAAACATCAATCTCAGATTAATATCACCACCTGTGTACAGGTCAATAATCTTCTCTGGAGATTTATGTGAAATTTCAAGTAAGTAGTCTGTAATGTCTGCGTCTGGTGCATTACGCATATTCTTACCAAGCAATCTAGCTTTAAGTGCTCTACCTTCTGCACCTTTAGGGTCTCCGTAGATGTAGGAGTCAGCATCGTGGATAAGTTTCTTCTTAGAGATTCTCTTAGCAGTATCATATCCAGGTCTTTCTACATATAGTTCAGCTGTACCATAACGAGCACGAGCCTTACCCTCAGCTATTTCACCATCAATTAGTAAATTTCCTTTAGAGTCTCTCGCATCTCTTGATAGAGCAATGAGAGGACAATGTTGTATTGAGTGCCACTCAGCAGCCTGCCATTCATCATTTAGATTGAATGTAGTACCATCTTCTATAATGAATACTTTATTCTCAGGAATAAGTGGTTTACCTTCATTTCTATCCTTATCAGAGATAATCATATCACCCTTACTATCTACTGGTCTAACACAATCAGGAAATCTACCAGTCTTCGGGTCTCTAACAGGATTCATGAAGTATTTCTGCCCAACTTTACCGAACACACTTCTTAAAATAATTATATCGTCTAAAACATCAGCCATATTAATTCGTATTTTTATTGTATATCATACATCATCTTTATAATGAGTATGAGAGGGACTATAGATTAGCCCCTCCCAACACATCTTGATTATATATTTTTATTATGCTTCTTTCATAATGAAGCTTCTGTATGGAGAGAATACTCCAACACCAGAATAACCCCAGTTGATTACCTTAGATGCAGCTGTAGTACTTGAAACAATACCAGAGCTTAGACCATCTAAACCACCCACACCAGGATACTTGTTAGTAATGAAGTCACCACCCTTTAATGTGAACATTTGGATAGCTGGTTCACCGCTAGTCTTATCAGCAGTAAGGTCAAGCATTAGACCAAAGCCCTTTTCAGAACCCCATTCACGAGAGAATGTTCTGTCTACCTTGAAAGAAATAGTGTTACCACCGATTTCGTAGCTATTGAATGTAGCACCAACGTCTACATATCCATTAGCTTTCTTAGACCATAGATAAGTTCCACAAGTTTTGAATCTAGCAAGCCACTCTGATAGACAGCTCTGAATGTCATTCCACATCTTTTCGTTGCAGATAAATACGTACTTGTTACCTGTTGGGTTCTCACTCTTTTCATTCATCATAGCCATAGCAGTAGTGAATGCTTCTGGAGTAAGTTTGTTATATACGTACTTAGATGCAAATCTCTCGATTTGTGGGATGATACCGTCACCAATATAGATTGGACGACCAGTGTCAGGGTCAGAGATTGTTGGTTTACCGTTCTTATCTACGTTAGTCTTATTGAATAATAGACCTTGATTACGAACTTCCAAGAAGTTTCTTAATAGATTCTTCTCAAGAGTATCCATCTTATACATTGTCTCTTTTACAGCACCATTGCCTTCACCCTTACCAATGCTGATGAATGTTTGCTCAAGTGGCTTGAATAGAGAAGTATAGCTATCATCAACACGGTGTGTAGTGATGTAACCTCTGTGTCTTTCAATGTTAGATTGATACTTAGCATATCCCTCTTCATGTGCTTCAGGCATAGCGTTAGATTGGAAACGAGTAGTGTCACCAATTTGGCATCCGTCTAAGTCTAGGATTGAAGAATAGTCGTTATCAATTAGTCTTACCTCAACTGTCCAATAGTTATCTGCAACTCTTGTAGGTCTAGAGATAACTTGGCATTGCTGCATAGTCTTGTCAATCTTGAAAATGTCATACTTCTGGTAATAGTTCTCTTTGAACGCCATTACGATGGTTGTACCACCTTCACCATTAGTTGCTGGAACATCTGCGAACTCAACTCTCTTAATGTAGTTAGTTTCAACTTCCCACTCGAAGTACATACTATCAATGCTTCTGTACTTGCTATTTGATTTAGAATCCATGTAGAAGATATTTCTTAGAGATTCTGTTAAGTAAGAAGCAGTTAAGTTAGGGTAGAGTCTTGAAACTATACCAAGTCTAGTTGGTTTTGTGCCTAAGAACTTATAGAAATCTTCATAAGTTCTAGTTTCGCCCATTGTAGGGCGATTGGTTACGAAATTTGCTACTATCATACTTTATAATTTAAATTTTAATCTAAATCATCGATTGTTAATACTTTTTTAGCAGGAGCACCTGCTGGTTTCTTGACTACTGTCTTAGCTGCATTAGGGGCTTTACCACCCTTAGCATCTTCAAATCCCTTATTATAATTGTATTTGGATGCTTCTGTAATCTTCTGTTTGTAATAATCAGTAATTTGACTAAATGCCTCTTGTCCCTTCAGTGCATACCAAACCATTCCCACTAAGGTTTTAGGGTCATTCAACGCTTTAGCGATGTGTCTCACTCCTGTAACATCTGAATCTAAGATAAAGCTAGCAATTTCATTCATATCGTCCTCAGACAAGGTTAGTGAGGACTCACCCAAATCAATGGTATCATTCTCTTGAATTGCAGCTACAATAGTATCTTCGAACTCTTGAGCAGCTTTTTCAGCAGCTAATCTTTGTTCTTCTTCCTCTTGTTGAGCTAGCAACTCTTCTTTCTTCTTATATTCGTTGCGGATACCTTGAACCTTTTTCTGATATAGAGTCTCATTCTGCTTAGCCAATTCTAACTCAGCAGCAGCATCTTCATCAGTAAGTTCTGGGATTTTAGCTTTTAAATCTATAAGATACAGTTCATCATCTGGAATAGAATCAACCTCATACACAGGAGTGTCTTCTTGGTTATTAGCTAAGTAGTCTTGAATGGCTTGCTGAGCAATATATTTCTTATATTCCTCTACGTTTAGATTATTTTCTCTAAGCTCATTAATAAGAGAAATCTCATCCTCTCCTAACCCATAATCGTCATTTGACTCATCATAGTTTAGGATTTGTAACTGTTCCTCTCTTGAAAGCTCATCAAAACTCTTCTCCTCAATCTCTCCTGCCTCGTTCTCAAACTTGATTGCTTTAGGATTGATTCCTTTATCTTTTAGTAGACTAGAGATGAGGTCATCATCCTCTGAAGGTTCACCATTATCAGGCTCTGGGTCTTGAGGTACAGAACCATCAAGCCAGGGCTTTTCATAGGTCTCTTCATCGAACTCTTCTTGAGGGGTTACGTCTTCGTCTAATCCTACATCGTCAATGTCTAAATCCTCTAATTTCATACTCATATTATTCCCTTTTAAAGTTATTTGCAAAATTAAGGAATTTTTAGGGTGTCCCAAAATGAAAGATTGAAATTCCTTAATATTTAAGGACACCCTTAGTTATTATCCCTGTATTGCCTTGATGTAATCCAATATACCCTCTACGTGTAGGCGAGCTATAGTTGCTCTACCTTCATCTGATAGTAGATATTCTACGTCCTCTTTATTATCTTGAAACAGATTCTCAGTTAAAACTGCTGGGCACTTAGTCTCCCTGCATATAGCTAAATTCTGTTTCCAATATACTTGTGTTTGTGAATATTTCCTTAGTGCTAAACCCTCTTTACGTGCTGCTTCGAACAAGCACTCTGCCAGTTTCTTACTCTTACTTGAGCCATTGTTGGAGACAAATACACTCCAGCCTTTAGCATTCATCCAATCTGCCCCGCTACCAGCAGCATTACAGTGAATCGACACCAATACAGTATTAGCTTTTCCATGTTTATCACAGTATTGGTTTACTATTCGGCATCTCTGCATCAGTGGTACATCAGTATCATCTGTAACTACCAATTCTACATCGAAACCTTTATCCATTAATTGTTTCTTTACTTCGTTAGCAATCTCTCTACAGTATTTATACTCTCTAAGCCTTCCGTCTGGACTTCTTTTTCCAGGTGTAGACTCTCCATGACCTGCATCCAATAGAATTATCATAGTTTACTAAATTTTAGACAGGTTTCTAGATTATTAAAGTCTATTTTCTTTTCCTCATCTAGAGTGTTTACAGCCTCTTTTATGATTTTTATCTCGTCGTAGGTTAATTGGAATTCTCTCGACCTTTCTGCACTATAATCCCACATAATTTTTCCACCCTCTTCTCTGTAACCAATCTCTCTCTTTTCCTCTTCAGTAAATCTAAGTTTCTTTACAATATCAAATGCCACAACCATGTCTTGTAGAGACCCTGTGGGCTTTAACATTGATATAACCACTAACCTGTCCTTCACATTTAATTCGATATTCATTTCTTATTTTTTATAATGGGTCTAACGCTGTAATTAATCCTTTTACAATATGTACATGGTATCCCTTTGGTCTTCCTGGAGTATCAAACTTTACCCAAGAGTCAGAAATCACTGGTTCTGTTACTGGATTCCCATCATCGTCATAACCAGTGCATATGTAAAATCCAGAAGCAGATACACCCTTAGTGCAATGAATGTTTCCATCAAACCATCCAGAATATTTTACTGATGCACTAGGGTATCTAGCTGATGTTTCTGAGTTTGTAGAGGAAAATATACCAGTACCAAAACTGTTAAATACCATTATGGGCATAGCAAAAAATCCTGCATTTATTTTCAAACAAGCATCCCATCCTCCGTACCAACCTCCAACGTGTGCCCAACCTAACTCTATTGACTTATCATAATCTTTCCATTCTAATTTATTACTACCATCCTTATTTAGGGCAAACCCTCCAATTTGTCCATCATACGCTGTAATGTTATGACAGTAGATATCTGTTGCCGTAACATTCCTAAGATAACAATCGTATGCCCATACATTACCATTTTGTGTTACTCTAAAGTTGGCAGTAAAGTCTGACCCGTTACCTGTACCAACTTCTATACCATTAGCTCTAATCCAACCATTTATATCCAATAAAGCATTTTGAAATTTACCATCTGTACTAAATAGCCCACTCAGCTTCATAGCTGGATTACCCGCAATACTAAACACAAACTGGTCTGCATTCATATAGATTTCAGTCTTATTTCTGTATGTAGGATTACCATTCTCATCCAAGATAGGTTCTCCCTCTAGATTTAGAGCTGGAACTTGGTCAATAGTTCCATCTGCGTTTACAACATCTCTAATCTCTAACCCAGCATTTCTAAACTTAAGTAACACACTCTCTTCTGAGAAATCAATAACTGAAGTACCATTATTAAGGTAGAACTCTCCAGTTAAGAATACATTCTCACCATACAGACCATATCCGTAAGGTTGCTTAGTTCCAAAGATTTCGTTACGTATTCCAGATAAGTTACCAAGTCTTACTCTAGTAATCTTAGTGTATGTACACTTATACTCTTTATCCCTAAGTACTATTGCAGAATCTATAGTAGGAACTTCGGTTAAGAAGTAGCCATATTCAGCTGGGTTATTAAGAATATCTTGTGTGATTTGGGTATTTTCTCCATCATTTATAAGAACTAAATTAGAGTCCTTAGTCCATAAGAAGATTAATGGGTGCTTCTTATCAATAGTGCCTCCGAAATTATCGGGGTTTACACTACCTGGATTCACTGTTTGATAATAGAAATCACTGGCACTTTCTCTAACATATATATCACCTTTCTTCTTAATATTGGCTTTCTTAGTAGCCCATGTAGGTGTAATGTACAACGCAGAATAGTCAGGTCTATTAAGTCCTGACAATACATCTATATAAGGACCACAATCATCAGTAGAGGTAATATAAACAGCATTCTGCCTTTCAATGTTATAGATATTACCCATCTGAACCATATCATCATCCTTAGCTATATCATCAAGTCTATCCTCTTTTGCAGTAGCATCGGCTGTACCATTATCAGTTGTTCTTGCAGGTTCATACTCATTAGTATTCGAGTTGTACAATGTTTCAGTCTTATTATACTGAGTGTCATTATAGCTCTGCTCAAAGTCAGTAAGCTTACCTTCATCATCATAGTGATACTCTGTATAAACATCAAATACTGATAGAGCCTTCTGCATTATATAAGTATAAGAATCCACCTGAGAGGTAACTATGGCATCGTAATATTTAATGTTTCCATTATTATACTTCTGACATCTAATTATATCTCCTGGCTTAAAATAAGGATAGTCTTCATTCTTACATTCTACTATCCATATATTAGATACTGAGGGTAGCTTAGAACTTGACCCTTCAAGTCCAAAGTACTTATAATAGGGATAGACACAGTATAAATTGGAACCATCACTAGATGTCTTTCCATCCTTTTTATAGTTCACCTCTCTACTCTTAGGAACCATAAAAAACTTAGTTCTTTTATTAAAGGTGTCTATGTTTGCCCACTTTTTAGGAACTGTTCCTGCAAGAGGTCCTTCTCCCTCTGTGTCCCATTCAGTTACTTCTCTTGACTTAGTAATAAATATTACTTTGATGTTGCCTTTATAAGTATTAAATTCCTTCTCAGTTATTCCAGAGCCTGGATTACTAGCACTGTATTCTTCCCATGACTTGTCTAAAACATTCAAATCATATAAGCTACTCGTGCCTTTAAATAGGGGACTATTTATTACTACGGTAATGTCTTTTATATAGATTATAAAGCTATAGTCCACGAAAGATTTAGCAGTATAACTACCACTAGCATTAGCTAATTCCGTAGTGAAGGTTTCAGTTACAGTATAATTACTCTTTAAATCGTTAAATAAGAAATAATTATTAGATGGCATTAATTTCTCAAGATTACTTTTGGCATCCTCAGTTCCCCATGTACCAATCCCAGATAAATCATTCTGAGTTATAATTTTAGGCTGATATGCAGCTGTACACTTACTTGAGTTACTAACCCAAAGGCTACCATTGGTTGCACTAATCTTATTAATAACCATCTCATACACTCTCATAGCCTTACGAACTACAAGATAATCCACAGTTAATGTATTAGTATCAGCGTCCAATCTCCATCCATAACCACCAAACCCTGATGCAAATTCTGGAGAAGTAAGACTTCCGCTTGTTACTAAATCGCCATACATACGAACATTCTGGTTAAATGTCCAGTTATTCTCTGATACACCTTTACCCTTAAATGTCCAATTACCTGTGATGTATTCATCTACTCTTTTCTTAGCCAAATCGTCAGCGGCATAGCCACCTATAAACTCAGCATTAAGGTTGTTAACTAACTTAGAAGAAGCCACTATTAAAGGAGGTCCGACAGTATTGATTTCCAATTGACCTGTCATCGTGTCTCCCTTACGCCTTACATACCCATCACCAGCACCTTCTGCCGCTTCAATTAGGGCTATATATCTCTCATCATAAGAAATATATAGTGTAGTAGTAAGTGTATTGTAAACGAAGAATCCATCACCAGGATACTCCATTTGCTCCATCTCAAGTAAGCTCCCAACTATGATAGTTTGACTCTTGATTTCTGACTCAGTAACCTTGTCAAGTAATGCTAACACATCACTAAGAACCCTTGAACTGTTGCCAGTTTTGATATAAACCTTTCCAAGAGTTTCTAGTACTAAATCAGTGTACTTATTGCCAACTATTACTTTGTCACCTCCTAAGAATGACTCTGTTCTAATGTTGTCCATTGTTCGCTTTCAACGTTTTAAATATTCTCTCGAACTCATCAATGTCAGCCTCTCCAAACTTGATTGGTTTCCCAAATAGCTTAACGACATAACCATTTTTAGCACGAGTTTTCATAACGTCACGTAGCGCATTTCCAAATAAATCTATATTTAAATTACCACCCTTATCAAGGAATGGTTCCAAATACATTCCATACTTGTCCTCCATATTATTAACTACGTAAGTTATGAGAGCATCAGTGCCTATTGTGTTTATACCAAATAAGTTACTTACCAAGTTTTTAGTGAATGTGTTTGCTGCTTGAAATATCAATTCTTTATCACTCATTATTTAGCTGTTTTATTCATCATGAGTTCATCAAATCTCTTTTTCATCTCTGGGTCACTCTCCATTAGTTCTAATAATGTATTGACCTTCTCTTCTTTAGCCTTTATCTGTGATTGTATATACTCTTTACTTTTTCTAATAGTAGCCAATAAATTCTCAGCAGCTACTTTACCGTCTGGAGAATTTACGTATTCTGCACTAAACTTAGTACCTAAGAAAGACATAAATCCTGCTTCATAGGTTTGTTTAGCCATCTGATATTCCTGAGTTTTAGCCAATACATTTTGCTCATCAACAGACAATGACCCAACCTCCCTGTTTATTTCATCAAGGATAGGTTGAGTCTTTTGTTGTGCCTGCTGAGCTTGTTGCATCACTTGTAGTTGCTGCATATATTGGTTTTGTAAATCAGTATAGTTAGTACCGAAAGGTTGACCAAATAAGCTCATAATACATTATTATGCTGATGGAGTAACTGTAGCTGAATCTCAAATACTGAGTATGCACAATTACCTTTAACTGGTAATGATGTTGGTAACTCATCTAAGATAGTTTGATTTACTATACTAACTCCATTTGGAATTATTACATCAATTACCTTATTAACTTCTGGCACAAGTGTAGTTTCACTTGTAGCTGGAGAAGCTATTATTGTAGATGTTTCCTCTGTAGCTACTCTTACATTACCCTTACAATCAGTGTATTGTGTATTGTGAATAATATCAAACTTAGTAATTTGTAAGTATGAAGCTGCACCTGTTGTAGCTGTATTAATCACCTTAGCCCATCTTTGTGTAATTGCTAATGTAGACACTGGGGCTACAGATGCTCTTGCCCCGCATGGTAACGATACATTAAATTCAATTATTTGGCTACTTTCTCCTATTAAAATATTTAAAAATCATTTCTATGATATAACTAGCTTATATAATTGGTTATAGCCATTCAGCAGGTACTAATCTAGACTCTAATTGGTCAGCATTGGTAATGTTACTCTTCTTAACTCCAGTTAAGTATCCAGATACAATATTTAACACAGGATAGGTTGCAGAGGTGAACGTAGGTACTGCACCTTGTAACTTAGTACAATGGTAGAACATACTACTAATGTCATTAATATTGTAGCAAGTCTTCAGTAGGTCTTCAGTAATTAAAAGTAAACCGTAATTACTGTCTTCCTCTGTACTTGCAGTTGATACAGCAAATAAGCTAGAAGCATTAACAATTCTATTGCTATTCTTAAATATGTTGGCGAAATCAATTTGAGGATATATCTCCTGAGTTCCAGCAGCATTATACGCCCTCTTATCAAACTTACAATTAGCCCACAATTCAGTAATAACTTTTAGGTTAGGATTATTAGCAAATAGGTCACTATTTACATCAACACCAACTTCTAAGATTGTCTGTGAAAACATACCTGTAATATCTTCCAATCTAGTATTATATTTAAACAGGTCTGGTGGGTATTTGATACCTCTAGTGAACGTATCTCCTTGTAGATTTACGAAAGCACAGAATCTTGTAGTTCTAAACACTCCAAGCAGCTTTGGTGTATCTACAAGTGCTTCAAACAGCTTACATGGTATTCTACCTATCATGCCATCCCATTTACCAGTTTGTTCTATAGTCCAATCTCCAGAATCAGGCAAGAACTTCCTAACTTGCTCTGGATAGTTGAAATCAATCATAGAATCTTCCAATGTACAGTCAGCATGACAATACCTGAACAGGTCAGTAGGAATCATGTAATTCTGATATCCAATCTCAGCACGACCATTACCTGCCTGGCTAATAGCAGTCTTTTGTTGAGTATCATACTTAAAGTATTTCTCAGTAAGTCTTGACTTAACATCAGCTAAACCACTCTCAGTACTAGAAGCACCTTCCCATCCATAACCATCAAGATACCAAACATCAAATGCTTGTTCTCCTGGATTATAGTCAGGACTTGAAGTATCTTCGTTCCTATCATAGTTATATGACTTCTTCATGTTGCTGACATCAAGTTTAAATGTTACTCTGTTACCAGCGTTCTTAATAATATGGTCATCCCAAGTTGTCCATGTACTATTAAGAATTAACTCTGAACCTATGTCAATAGTTCTGGTTTCATCATAACCTAGACACCAACATCCCTTAAATACTCCAGCCATATTAGTTATGCTATGTCTAATAGACTTAGAGCCATCTGAGTTGTCTTGGCTCATAAAGAATAATCTGTAAGGAATATATCCGAAAGTACCACTATTTTCAAAGGCAAATGACACATCTTGTAAAGGACAGTTCTTAAAGCCTTCTCCCACTAGTTTTAATTTAAGATTGTAGCATCCACTAAATAGACTCTTGATGCTAGTTAAACTAATGCAATCATCAAACATACCAGCAGGTGGGAATTGATATATCTTACCATCGTTGTTTAGGTCTATTCCTTTAAAGAATCCCTCAATACTATTCAATATTTTACAATTCTTGAATATATTAACAGGAATACTCTGAGCACCAGCTTCATCAGAACATTTAAGTCCAGTAAGTATACCTATAGCCTGTCTTAATGTTCCGCTAATGCCTTGGAACATATTTCCCATCTCTGATAGATTTACTAATGCTTCTCCACCACTGTATTGGAATGGATATTGGATAGAGCTAAATGTTGGAATGTACCATGTAATACCTCCGTCATTGATAGTTTGACTTATACCTCCAAACACATTAGGTCCAATCTTTCCAACTAACTTAATACCAGAGTATAAAGAATCTGTTAGAATTAAGGATTGAGCAACCTTATTAATTGTATGGAATAGATAGGTATTACCATTACTATCTGAATCTACAGTCATTCTAACCCAACTACATCCAGTGAATACACCTTTTGGATAAGGGCTTACTAGATTTCTTAGGTTTGTAAAGAATGTCTTAGAACTTAGTAATCCATCTGTAGGTACAGCTGCTCTTGTATTAGCACAGCTTCTCAACTGTTGACAGTTTCTAAACATATAGTCAATCTTTACTAGAGGACTATACTTACCATTAGCTGGGGCAAACACATTGTTGTCTATCCACTCTAAGCTAGTGCTATCAAATGCAGCTTCTGCATCAGTAAGCTTAGGTAAGAAGTCTAATACTCCCCAAGTAGAATCCTTAGATGTACTGTAATCAGATGTCCTAGAGAAGAATGGTCCAGTTAGGCTTGTTCCCCTAAATGCTTCCTTGATGCTGTTTACATTAGGGCACAGTCTAAATAAGTCATACCAAATATCACCAGTAACATTTGAACAACCTTTGAACATACCTTCTAATGAAACAACCCTATCAGTTAATCTAACCATTAAGTATTTAAAGTCATTATAGGATATTCTAGCACATCCTTCAAATAAGAAGTAGGCATCAGTTAATTCTTCTCCAAATGATACATTGGTAACGTTATTTCCTTCAAGGAAGACATCAGTACCATATTGAGTATACACACTATCTGGATTTAGATAGAACTGACTACATCCTCTAAATATCTCACCACCCTGAAGAGATAGGTGTCCGATTACTCTCTGTAATGAAATACAATCTCTAAATGCACCTCTTGGTATTTCTATAGGATTTGTCCTATCATTCTTACATCTGACCTCTACTAATTGTTTACAGCTAATAGCCTTGATGCTTTCCAAGTCTGGGAAAGCAGTTAAGTCTAAATACTCTGGAGTTCTATCATTATACTTTAATGTAGATAATGATGTATTAGAAATAACTAGTCTTTTTAGGCTAGAGAAGTTAGGTTTACCATTAACATATAAAGATGCAAGTATAATATCACTAGTCTTAGTATAGCTTAGGTCTAGAACCTCAAGATTCCAAGCACCTGTTAACTCTAACTTTAGAGTAGGGTTATTCTGACCAGGAATACTAAATTCCTTCATACCAGGGCAGTTATCAATAGTAACCTGAGCCAACGGACTGATAGAGTTATTAACTGAAGAATACGGAATCTGAATGGTTTCCATCTTCTCACAGTTCCTAATAGTTACCGTTCTCACATTAGGTGGTATGTTCAGAGTTCTTAATGCACCGCAGTTATTAATTTCTATTGAAGTTAGCTTTAAACAACCATCAATAAGTAATGACTCAAGGAAAGATTGGTTCTCTAACTTCAGATTAGTAATATCTGTTCCAGACATATTTAATGTCTTCAACACAGCAGATGTTGGGAATGTAATCTTAGTAATAGAAGAGTATGATACATCAAGTTCCTGAATTTTACGACAACCGCTCAGGTCTAACGTATATGCAGAAGCAGTAGAACCAATAAGTCTCACCTTACTTAGATTCAACTTCTTAATATTCTTCAAACCTATATCATTAGCCTCATTATATACTCCACCCTGGAAGAAATAAGCAGCATCCACATTACTTAGTCCACTTAAATCTAACTCTTGTAACATAGGTAGGTTAATATTGTCCAAACCTGTCCAAGGGTAACTCTTAAACTTAGTAAAGTCAGTAATGTACTTGTTAGCATACATATACACCACTGTTTCACCAGTAGGCATAGGTAAGATAACTGAAGTAGGAGTTTCACTAATCCAGAAAGCACCAGTAGTTTTATCATGTGAATAATGATATAATATTTGGCTACTTGCTGTAATATCTGTACTGAACCTAACCTCAGTAGCTGAACCAGTAGCTTTATTAGAAGCCCATAGACCAGTAATAGGAGATTCAATAGTAGCTGGTAGCAAGTTAGTATTATCCTTATAACCGTACACACCATCTAAGAACATTATTCTCTTTCTAAACCAATCCTTAACGTGCATTACACGATTACCATGTAAGAACTTTAATTGGCTAAAGTCAGTACTATCCTCATATTTACCTGTGTTTGGGTCATATGTTTTAGATATAGCAAGATATTTAATCTTGTAATCATAATTAAACATAATAGAACCTGTCTTCTCAGTATATGACTGATAGTAATCCTTAATGAACTTATCAGGGTCTGGGAGTAGGTTAGTTCTTAGATTCACATATAATGATTCCAAGCTGGTTCTGTTCTCAGTACTACCACTATCTATACCAGCTAAGTTCTCTAATACTTCCCAAATTCTATTCCACCAAGATGCAAAGAATTGTTTATAACTATCAGTAGATACATAATTCTTCTCCTGTGTATATTGAGTAATACCAGTATCCTGTGAAGAGATATTATACCATCTATGTAGATGTGCCCAATATTCTACAATATCTTGTCCAGCATTGTTCAAACCAAATGCTGTATCCATATCATAGAAGCAACAATACCATACATCAGTACCCCAACTACGAATAGTTAAGTTCTTACACATAGAGTCTACACAACCAAATAGTAATGCAATCATAAAATAAGCACAAGCATTATCCCAGTTCAGATGCTGGTCACAAGCACTAAAGTTATAATAAGCATTCTTATCCAAATCATAGAACTCTCCAGGAATAGGTTTAGTTGGAGTTTGCCCAGCATCATCCATTGTATATTTCTGGATACGAGTAAGAGCCATATTAGCCATCTGAGTATAGAACTTCTGTACTTGATTATAACCAATTGATTCATCCCTAGATGTGTACATTACATCACCCATGAACTGCACAATCTTCATATCGTCTTGTTGGAATGCACCTTGTGCAGAAGAGTTCTGGTTAATTTCAACAGAATATACACCGTTGCTAACTCCAGTATTCCATCTATCAATGTTCTCTGTATAATCAGTTACTAATGTTGGTCCATCTTGGTTTATCTTAGTGTAGTCAGTAAGTAACTTCAATCCAAGATTAAAGAAGGCATACCTACCTAAGTTAAAGTTATAGATACCACAGAATTTAGGTTGTTTAATAGTTCCATCAGCATCAGGTGCATATCTAATAAACAGAAGAACTGGGAAACCTTCAGAGGTATGTTTAATTTTACCTCTAATTGAGTTAGCCTTATCAGCATCTCCTCCCCAAACATCATTACCTAATGACATAGGTGGTGTAGCTCCAAATGGGGTAATGGATTGTCCAGCAGAATTTGTAGCTCTACCATTAACAATCTGACCAATTACTACATTATTAACGTGAGCAGAGTCTACTACGTCAGCCTTTAATGTAAATTCATTTTCAGGCAACCAATCATCAGTAGGTTGGAATAGCATCTTCTTACCTGTCTGGTTTACATCTCCCATATAGATTTCAAAGTTCTTAGCATTATATGATAGAGAAGATGTACCTTGCAGACCGATAGTAACACCATTATTTTCAGATACACCACTAGGTGTACTAATAACCACTTTACCTTTACTATCTTGATAAGTAATCTTTACGGGGAACTTAGTACCCATTACTTCTACCTTATCGGATGCAGAGAATATAGCAGTTGAGTAAGGCTCAAACAATGTTGGGCTATTAGATGTTTCCTCTACTAATACAATAGGGTAGGGAGTGTTGATTTCCATCTGTTCAACTAGCTTAGTATATAGCAATTCACCAGTTAGGAAACCACCTTTACCACCATCAAGAGTTTTATCCCAAATTAGACAGTTACCTGCACTATCAAATAGGTTCTTAGTTCTCAACTCAGCATCAAGAGAAGCGTCGATTTGTCCTCTAACTAGTCTGGCTTGCTCTGTTGCAGATATGTAGTTTTGTACAATGGCATATTCACTTTGTGAAGATGTATATAGTTTAATGTCGTAGATACTAACATCAGAGAACCTACTTCTAACTCCATTGTCGTTTCTACATCCGAAATAGAAATCAGTACCAAACATCCAGTCAATGTCTGATTGAAGTACTCTACTTACAGCAGATAGTACACCATTTACATAGATTTTAAAATACCAAGCATTTCCTGACAGTAATGACACATCTAGGTCTACAGTTAATAACTCATTTTGAGGTAACTTAACCGTTAGTGTATCAGCAGAACCTATCTTACATACAGCTTTCTCTAATGAAATTTCATATCCAGTCTTTAGCTCTCCATCTTCATATTGACCAATACCACACACCACTTCCTCTGGGTAAGAAGAAGCCTCTGCTTTATAAGTACAAGATATATGGAAACCTACAGGTTGGAAGAACGATACACCAGCACCAATATCAACAGCAGGGAACATTTGCTCTGCTACCTCTAAATAACCGTATGCTTCACCACTTAGCCTTGTTGCAGGTATTTGATTTACTCCATCACTGTCTTGCAAGAAACCACTAGTTTTACCATTTACACCCTTTAGAGTAAAGTTTACTCCATCTGGAAATTTAGATGCAAATGGACCCTCATACACAAACTCCCCACTATTCTTTATGGGATAATTCCAAGTACCTGTTGCAGTATTAGGGAATCCAGTAATCTTACTAAAGTATGCAAGTAGTGTGTGCATATCATTATTAGCATACATCTCTGTACTAACACTCTCTACTATTCTACAAGTAACAGCCTTAGTATACTGTGCAGATGTATCACCAGGGTCATTAACTGCATATCCAAATAAAGTAATCCTTAGATACTCACCTGGATTATTAACAGATAGGTTTACTGTACTATATACGAACCTATTAGTCTCACTCTTGTTAATATTCTTAATTATACCAGTATCAAGTAGTGATACCTCACCACCTCCATTCATTAGATGGATTTTATAATCCATATTAAACGTACTGTACTTACTAAGACCATAACTAAAATAGTAGCTAAATCCAAGCTGTGAACCTTGACCGTATTGGGTCAAATCTTCAATAGTTTCTCCAGGGTTTGATGATGGAGTAAACTCTGTAATATCCTCAGTTACAATAACTAGATTATTACTATCAGCCACAGTAACATCAAACTTAATTTGCTCAGATGATAAAACTTCTCCATTAAGAGTAGTACTAGCTTGAGCAATGAAGTAGAATCTTTGTCCAGCTTTAGGATTGAAGTGTTCACTCTCAAATAGTAATTTACGAGCATCATAGCTTAATGCTCTAATAGCTGTAGTAATGTTACCTACTCTAGCTACTTCAATACCATTGATAGTCATCCAGAACTCTGCAGGACTTTGAAGAATGTTATTAGTTACAGTATAGTTAAGAGATACTTCTGCAACACCACCCATATACATAGTCTTAGGTGGAATGGATTGAATTTCTAGAGATATAGCTCCAGCTACAATCTTTACATATGTAGGGGTTGCATAAGTATTATCATTATCATAGGCAGATAATTCTACGTCAGTAGTTCCTGATAATCCAGTAATGGTAATATCTGTTCTAGCCATAGAGTACTTCTTCCATGTTTCTAATGTTTTGTTGGTAGCCAAATCTTTAGCAATTACAGTAAATGACTTTTTAACACCACCACTCTTAATCAAGATATTAAGTGTAACAGTATTAGTGGTTGTGTAGACTGTGCTACCCTCAGCTACATCAATAGTATATTCGGAGCCGTCACCACCGCCTCCTCCACCGCCACCACCTCCGATTGCACCATTAAGGTACACCCAGGCTAGGTTTTGTTCTAACTTAGTCATTCTATTATCTAGCTTTGTAAAGCCATTGTCAATAGAAACTGATTCCCCAGCTTCATTTAAGAAGCCAGGGTTTGTCAGTTCCAATTCTGAAGCATTAGAAGCACCGTCGATTACCCATCTTCCAGTTACTTCATCATAATGTTTTATTTTCATTGTAATGTCTTTTCAATTACTATATTGTTGCTTGGATTGGTAGAACCATTACCTCCCACCTTTTTAAGGTCAGTATAAGCTATAGGTACATTATACTTGTAAGCCCAAACCTTAGTATTGTCCTTTAGTTGTAACTTATATGATTTGCCTAATATCCTATCTCTTGCAGTAGTAGTCATTGAAGGGTTCTCTACCTCATCACCATTTCCTATATTCCATATAATGTAATTAGGATATTGTTGAGCACTATTAACTTTTACTGTAGCAGTATTAGTAGTGTTGTTCTCAATCTGACTAGCTACTGGGTAGTATTCTAATAACCAAGGAATATTCTTTGCAGGTAATTCCTTATTAGAAGTTAACTTATATCCAGTAGCCTGACACATTACATATCTTACATAATTCAAGCTTGCATCAGTGGAGATTTGAACACATTGTCTTTCTCTATCTGGTAAGCTAGTATACCATGAAGGAGTTAAGGAAGTATCGTAAACGATAGGTTCCATTGTCCTACTTGGGTTCTCTCTTATATATCTTGAATTGGCATATGTATGTTTGTGACCACATAGGCATAGTTTGAAATCATTATCTTGCATCCATTGGCTGAACCAATAACTGCCTACTGTATTTAAGTGGCTACCACCCCTCTTGATGTTTAGGTCTTTGTCATAAGTTCCACTCTCATTTTTCTTTAGATAACTCATAATTAAGTCAGCCGTAATGATAGTAAATGGAGCTTCGTGACAGAACGCAACCTTCCACTTAATTTTAGCATCAGCTGCGTGTTGTGCCAAATCAGCAGTTGCCCAGTCTTTTAAGTCATTATATACATTCACACCAGTTATATCTCCGAACACGTCTGTCCTCGCTAATTCAGTGATTTCAGAGTTCATAGACAAGAAATAGGTGTTGCCATATACGAAACTATAGCAGCAGGGGATGTACACTCCAGCAGACGAAATGGGTACTGTATAAGGGTGTTCAAATGTAAAGAAAAATTCTACATTTGCTGGATTGGTCTTACTCTTATCTTCACCATCTCCTAATGTGTATACGTCTACAGGAGTCAAATCATTATTACCTACTGAATACATTTGTTCCGTGTCTCTATAGATAACATCTCCACCTTTATAATAGTCAATCCATTCATTGAATCTATTACCATTCTGAGTTTGGTCTCCAGTATTCATACAGAAGTGATATGGATTCTCAGTTTTATCTGCATCAATATACTCAGCACAGATTCTCCACATCTCATATTCCTCTGCATTAAATCCTTGTTGGTCACTTACTTGTAGGAAGTTAAATCCATTTTCAATACACTTGTCTCTGTTTCTAAGTGTAAATGACCTCTCTTCTGTCCAAGCTCCATCTCTACCTACTTTATAGAAGTATTTCTGAGTATCAGCAGGTTCTTCGAAGTCTTTAATGAACTTGTGAACTGTAAATGGAGTTCCATCTGTAGTTATACTTCTAATCCTATTGTAAATTTTATTAGTCCAATTTTTATGGTTGGCAGGTCTATTAGGATTTTGGCTAGTGCCTTCTGAATTGAAGTCTTCCTTCTTAAAAGATTCAAACTTATTATCCTCAGTATAGTCTTCCCCATCTTTTCTAATCCAGATATACTCGTTATAATATCCAACGGATACCCAGTTAAAGCATCTAGTTTTATGAGCATCATGTCCTAATGTACAAGTAACAATATTAGGAGCACCCTCAGTCAGTAGATGTTTATTGAAGAATATATTTTTATTTTGTGAAGAGTTCTTAGGAGTATATTCTTGAATATCAATAGCTGGATTAATATTATCCATATTGATATAAGTCCAATCCTTAACATTACTCCTAGCACTTAAAGCCTTAGTAGCCTGCTTAACTGGGTCCATGTTATAGTAACGCATTAGTAACACGTTACTTCCCTTAGTAGCTATAGGAGATGCTTCACATGGCATTGATTTATCGTTATAATTACCTATTCCGACTAAATCTACATACCATTTAATTACTCCATTAGTAGTCCACGGTGCTGTACTATTCATAACTGTACCTTTAAAATAGTCAGTAGTTTCTTCACTACTAATATAGAATGCACAGTCATAGCTAAATTTAATACAGTTATCTTTACTAGACCAAATACTATGAGCTTGAACTCCAGCACCTTCATCTCCAGCAATCTCAAGTCTTGTATTATTAAGAGTTGCATCCTTAGTCCAATACATATCAGGTTCACCAACCTTAATTAGTGTAGTATTGATATTCTCTACGGAGCATTGAGCACCTTTAATCAAGAATGTTCCTTGAGATTTAAGAGTACCAATTAGAGGTAATGTAACCCAATCTCCACTATTTCTTTCTGTATAATGTAAGTACAGTCCCTTTAAATTTAAGTCCTTCTTACCAAGATTACATAATTCTACGAAATTGTGAGACACTGGATTATAATCTTTATCTTCTGATGTTCCTCCGCAATATACCATATTAACATATATCTTTGGAGAATCTTTAGAGCCAACTTCCTCTGGAATGATTGGGAAGTATGGAGTTGTATAATAAATTCCAGCACCTTGAGTCTGAGCATTACCAGCTAGAGTATTCTTATCTAATCTATAATCATGTATATCTAACTTACCATCCTTAACCTGAATAAGGAATGTATTCTCTTTATTTGTCATGTCAGCAAACTCAATACCAATAATCTTGGTTTTAGCAGAGCTACCACTTCCAATGACTTCGGTTAATATTCCATCCATTGTTTCTGAGTCTGGTCCAGGTCCTGGGTCTTCTCCACCACCTGTGCTACCTATTTTAATTAGTTTGTAAGTCTTAGGGTCTTTAATCCATAATGTCTGAGTATCATAGCACCATAACAATTCCTTAGGAAGAAAGTCATTCTTATTGGCTTGCATTTCAGCATATGTACCACTTTTAATACATATATGCTTAGCATTAGGCAAATACTCTTCATACTCAGTTGGTTCAGGTGAATCAGCAAGAACTATATCCTTATTGGCTTCTTGGGTGGCATTGTCTTCCTCCTCTGAAGTACCATAATCAGGCTCTTCATTAGGCATCCCATCATAAGCATAGTACTGATTATTCGTAAAGTCTCCCGAATCTATCTGGCAGTTAAATGCAAACTCTAACTTCCTTACTTTGTCTTGTAGTACAGATATGACCTTTAATAGGTCTTGGATGACAGTACTACTTGTCATGTGCTCTTTATTCTCAGAAGTATCTATCCAAATACCTCCTTTATCTTCAGGTGGTGTATCCTGTATATAAATTTTAGAGAAGGATTCCCATACAAAGCCATTAAAATATCGTATCTCGTTAATCTCATCAACGAATACAATTTGTCCTTTGACTCTTAAATCATCACGGTCTAATAGTTCCTCTAAGGTTTCTACGACCACTATGGACATTCCTCCCCCACCTCCACCTCCTTGCACTTTCCATACATTCCATACTCCTCTATAGAATTGGTACATATGATTGCCATCGGGGGAGTTTTTAACGTAACACAGCATACCTTCTTTTAGTTTATTAGTACTAAGGAAGGCTTCCATATCACTCATATTGGTAACTTGGATGTAACCACCACGTAAGTCATTAACATCTGCTAATGCGAAGTTAGCATTGTTTTTGGGTTTGAGTTGACCAATTACCTCAATATATTCATTCATGCTGATAAAAATAAAGGGCTATGTTATTCACACAGCCCTCGTTTATTATATTACGCTACGAATAAGCTATAAAGTACTTCTAAGAAATCAGCTGCATTCAATTTAGTTCCATTAATTTCAACATCGTTGCCTGCATTTACCTCAATAATCTGAGCAAATTCATCTTCACTCAATGTGGTATCAATTTGTACTTCCTCTTTTCCTCTCTTATCAACGTAAGCATTATACTCCTCATTGATTTGCTTATTCCAAGCCTCAACTTGAGCTTTATCTTCTTCTGTTTTGTCTTCTTTCATTATCAGTTCTTGATAACCCTTTGGAGTTAGTTCTTTGACAGCTTCTTGTAAGTCCTCTTCAAGTTGCTTTCTTATTTTACCTAACTCAATTCTCATACCCATTAACTTTACCTTTAAGTCTTTGCTAAGTTCCTTGTCTCCGTCTCTAAGCAGTACTTTAGTGATAAAGTTGTGCTTAATCATCATTTCATTTAGTGTCATAAAATTAAACTGTTAATTGTTGTTTTAAAGCTTCTACTGTTGCATCTAATAGGTTCATGCCCTTGTCTTCCAAACTTGCAGGATAGCTATTAACACTCTTGTTAATAAGTCCATCTCCCTCTTCAGAATAACTAAATCCTCCAGTGAAAACATCTTCTAATGTGAAGAAAGACCCTGAGAAAGTAGTAATTTGGTTATCTCCAGTAATCTGTGCATCGCCTTCCAATTTAAGGTGTGCATCTTGATTCTTTACAGTGTACATTCTGTCTCTTATACACATCTCCGAGCCCACGAGACTAGGCATGATCTCGTA
>ENA-OZSE01000008-OZSE01000008.1-human-gut-metagenome-genome-assembly--contig:-NODE-8-length-77946-cov-6.892144_pt1 | contig 77946 bp, 68 predicted proteins | sample MGYA00243279_ERZ653967 | MGnify/ENA primary metagenome ERZ653967 (study PRJEB26926, sample SAMN06164745) | human gut metagenome | biome: ENVO:00009003; feature: ENVO:2100002; material: ENVO:00002003...
ACGAGATCATGCCTAGTCTCGTGGGCTCGGAGATGTGTATAAGAGACAGATCTTCCTCCTGAGGAGCGTATTCAGCCCGAAAACATTGTCACTGCCTGCCATACGCTTGAAGAGCATCCGGCAACGGAAACAAGCGACTGGCGGGAAATCAGAAGAAAGAAGAGAGGAACGGCTTACAGACGAAACGGGATTTTGACGCTCCATCCGTAAACCGTTCCTTTCTCTTTTTGCCGAAAGTCCGTTGCTGACGCAATCATAGGGCAGACGGCAAACTGCGCTCCTTCAAGAAAATCATGTGCCTGTCAACCGATAGGCGGCGTGGTAGCTGTCAGCCAGCATCCTTTCGATGTCGGATTCACGGTAGAGGATTTTGCCACCCAACTGGATATAGGCGATACGCCCTTCATTGCGGTAGTCCTGAAGTGTCCGGCGGCTCACCTTCAGCCGTGCCGACACCTCCTTGTCGGTGAAGAAACGCTCCCCGTTCAATGTCGGGCGGTAATTGACGGTCAGATGTTCGAAGCTGTCCAAAAGACGGTCGAGACTGCCCATGAAGTGGATTATCCACTCGCTGTCCTTGCTAATCAGTTCATTCATGTTACTTTGGATTTAGTGGGTATTGTTAGTTTACTTCGTTCATTTCATCAAGTTTATATAGTTCTTCCTTTGAACTTTGCTTCTTTGCGCCTGTCCTCCACAACGGAAACAATACGCTGCACGTCATCGGGACGGTAGTAGGTCTTGTGGTTTATCTGCGAGTAAGCCAGCGTCCCGTTGTCCCGAAGCGTCTGCAATGTGCGTGGGCTGATGTTGAGCATCCGGCAAACGTCCTGATTGTCCATCCACTCGCCCATTGTCTTCTCTCCGTGCCGCCGGCAGATGGCATCCATGCGACTGACGAAACGGTCGAACTTGGCGACCATCGCCTCAAAGGTCTTTCTTTCAATTGATACGATTTCCATATACATACTTTTTTATTGTTACTGTTTCTTTTGCCACAAAGGAATACATAATCTACTGCCTTGCAATGGATTTCCAGAAAGTGGCAGCGTGTTGCACCGATACGGTAATCATTGTCCGGTATGCCGTGAGTCGGTTATTTGCGACTGGAATTTCCATACTCTCTTTCTTTTCGTTACGTATTCCTTTTGCCGCAAAGAAATACATAATCTGTTATCCGGCAATGGATTTTCCGGAAGTGGAAGCATGTGGCACAGGTTGGTAGAGGTTGGCACAGATTGGGGCTATATTCTTAATTCCGGAAATCAGCAATGTGGCAAGAGAAAAAACAAGGGCTTAATTCAAACCTGACTGTAATCGCACCTTTGTTCTTCCGGCTATTCAGATCCGGCAAATCTGTGAAGTCCTCACCAATATCTCTATCACCATAAAGCAAAGTCTCACAATATTGCCTAACCGAATCCAAGTTGTTGACTGACTGTACTAAAACGTCTTACTTTGCTTGCAACAATCGGTCGAGGTACTGACCAAGACCACAGTAATAACTTAATCAACCTGTTTTATGACAATGAAAAGAGAACCAAGTATCAGTGAGCAGCAGGCCCGTGAAATCGTGGAAAGAATGGGACGCAGGGAATCCCGCAGTGAGAAGTCTATGGACGACTTCTACCGAAACATCGGTCTGGAGCCGGAACATCTGGCACAACCCGTCAAGACCATCGCGAAAAAAGCGGAAACAGCTACGGTGGATGAACCGTCAGGCAGAACTCCCGAAGAAGTGGCAGTGCCACAGAAGCGTGTCAGCAGCAAACAACGCAGGCTGTCGCTGGACGAGTACCGTACCGCTTACCTGCAAGTTCCCAAGATAACCGACCGCAAGCCTGTGTTCGTCAGCGGTGAGGTGCGTGACCGGCTGGACGGGATTGTCCGCCGTCTCGGCGGGCGTGGCATGAGTGCTTCGGGACTTATCGAGAACCTCGCCCGCCTGCACCTTGAAACCTACCGGGAGGACATCGAGCAGTGGCGCAAACTCTGAGCGAATTACGGTAGAACCAATCAAGTCGGTGGATATACTCCATCGGCTTGACCGATATTCCAAATGAGTTATTATACTCACAAACCAATCCGACAGGCGGAGGATTCTTGTGTCTTCAAAGACACAGCAAGGTATATTTTCAGTTACCCGAATGCTTCCGAGTAACTGAAAATCCCAGCACTGCCGTGGGCAGAATTATCCTCCGCAGTCGGATAATTTCAAGGTTCCTTAATCAAAGATTAAACAATGGACAAGCCATAAAATTAAAAGAATAAGAAGAATGAAAAAGAAGAGCAAGTACGGGAGAAATCCCAAATTGAACCCAAAGACGCACTGCGTGATGGTGCGCTTCGACGATGTGGAATGGAACAGATTCCTGACGATGTACGAGGAATCGAACGTGTATGCGAAAGCCGTCTTTCTCAAGGCGCATTTCTTCGGGCAGAAGTTCAAGGTGCTGAAAGTGGACAAGACGCTGGTGGACTACTACACCAAACTGTCGGACTTCCACGCCCAGTTCCGTGCCATCGGTACGAACTACAATCAGGTCGTTAAAGAGTTGCGCATCCATTTTTCGGAGAAAAAGGCGATGGCGTTACTCTACAAGTTGGAGAAACATACCATCGACCTTGTGAAATTGAGCCGGGAGATTGTGGAACTTTCGAGAGAAATGTATGCCAAGTGGGAACAACAGAAGGAATAATTCTCGCAGATTCGCAGTCCGGCGAATGAGCGAAGTCCGTCAGGCAACTTCATCGCAGACCGTGTCATCATCGGACGTCCGGGATTGTATGCGAAAAATGAAAATCGGCTTATAAGGAATAAAATATAAATAAACCAAGAGGTGAGAAACTAAGGTTCATATAATTTGTAATTAGTTTCTCACCTCTTTATATTCTAAATACTCAAGATGTAAATCATTTAACAATAAAACATGCAAATGCGTTAATTATGCTGATGGACAATGTTCTACACAATGTTCTACGCTTTTCAAGGTTAGTCTCATAGCATATTCTAATACAGGCAAAAAGAAGCGAACCCAAGCATCTATATCGCCTGTTGTGTTCACATGTTGTATCATATTGTAGTATTTCTCAATATATGCTGAAATTGCATTTGAGAGCAGTAATACAGAACTATACGATATTTTGTTTTCATAAAGGAATAATATAATAAGCAGCCGTCCAATCCTACCGTTTGCATCAATGAAAGGATGTATCATCTCAAACTGATAATGAAGTATTGCAGCCTTTATAAAAACATTCTCTTCGGTATAATGGATGAAATGCTCAAGGTCAGAAAAAGCATTGACCATATCTTCATAGGCAGGAGGAACAAACAGCGCATCATTCAGTCCGCTCCCTTTTCTGCCTATCCATACAGGAGATGAGCGAAACTCGCCCGGATATTTCTTTGCATATCTTTCACTGTTGCACATCAGATAATGGGCATTTTTCAATAATCGGGCACTTAACGGCAATTCATCCATCGCTTCAAGAGCATAAAAAGTGGCTTTAAGAAGATTTTCCACATCATCTATTGATTCATCATCTGTATTCGTACCCAATGCAAATGAAACAGGTTGCCCACCCAATGCCAATTTGCAGGAAAATTCAGCTTCCTGCCTCATGAATTGCAGGACTTGTTCATCGGATAATTGTGCTGCATAGGCGTTCAATCTGTTCATAGCATCCTCTACTACCCTTATCAACTTGTCCAGCCTTTCGGTATGGACTATGCGTATTTCTGAAATCGGTGTCGGGACAAATGATTTAAAAGCCATATCTCCTGAAAGGTGTTTACGATAAGTTCCCATAGTCATTTTATATGTAAGGCTTCCATGAAGCGTTTTACTACTTCCGGCTTTCCCGTATGCTTGCCCTTATCTTCACTTATTTTACAGGTGTCATTGTAGAAAGCCCATGATTCCGTAATCTTTGCAGCAACCAGTTTTATGACAATATTGAGGGGTTTAACACCAACAAAGTCATTGGTGAAATGAGTGCCTATCCCGAATGAGGGCAGACAGTAATCTTTGGCATATTGTTGGATTTGAATTGCGCTTGAGACATCAAGCGCATTGCTGAATACGACTTGTTTTGTTTTGGAGTCAATGCCCAGCGAATGGTATTTCCCAACGATTTTCATCAGTTGCTCATAATTGTCACCGCTATCTATCCGCAATCCCTTGAATAGGTTGGCAAAATCCTCCGAGAAGTTCATACTGAAAATATCCCAACCGAAACTGTCATACAGATAAGTGCCCAATGCTCCACGGAAAGTGTTCCGCCAAGAGTTCATGGCAATGTGGTTTGCCATTTGCGGACCGTAAATTCCACCGATGGCGCATACGAATTCGTGAGCCATCGTGCCGATAGGTAACAAATCATGCTTCATCGCCAGATAAACATTACTCGTTCCAACAAATCTCCCCGGCCAATTATTGTCATGGCAGCACGCTTTCATTGCACGTACAGCGGTGTCCTCCGCTTCAAAAGAGGCTCTGCGCCGTGTACCGAAATCGCTGAACACACACCCTGCTTCCAATAATCGTCTACCTTTCTCGTAAGATTTGTCATAATAGGCTTGATAATCAAATCTACTATCCTCTCCGGTCATGGTGTAATAAAGTTCTGAAATAATTGCAAGGATTTTTACTTCCAGCAAGATGGTGCTTGACCAACAGCCTTCAATATCCACATACAGGTGTCCGTTCTCGTCTTGACGTATCTTGACCCATTCATGGTTAAAACGGAATCCTTTAAGATAAGTGTAAAACCATGCCGGGATATACCTGCACTTGTGTCTCATGAAATCTATTTCCTCGTCAGTAATGGTTACAGATTCAAGCATCATTATCTGTTCTTCCAATGCTTGGGCAAAGCCGACGGGATATGCAGTATTGCCCCTGTCGGTAAATGTGTATTTGACCTGCGCCCGTGGAAAGTTGTCGATGACGGCACAACACATGGTGAACTTGTATAGGTCATCATCCGTAAAATGTCTGATGATTTGTTTCATGGCAACAATTTTTTAATAGTTATGTCCAAAGCTTTTCCCCCGTCCAAAGATGGACAGAATTCCTGCAAGACGTGGAATATGGATGTTCCATACTTCTTGACGCCATCTTTCAGCGTGTCGAGCACGCATACATCCCCGGCTATTCCACGCAAATCTATCCGATCGATATGTAAGCTGTCTATCAAGTTATCCAAAAGCACGGACGATGCCTCGTTTTTGAAGATGGAGTATTCTTCCAAATCCTGACGGACACCTTTCCGCAGAACCGTCACTTCATCGTGTGTTGTATAAAGCGGTTCCATCAATGCCGGACAGATTGCCGCACCTGCCGTATCCTGTACGCAATGCATCGGCCACTCCCCGCCGTTCTCCCTGAATGAGCAATGATTGTACGGATGCCAATCCATCGTAATTGCTTTTGCCGCATATTCCCCGTCTGTCCGTTTGATATATGCGGCCAAACCTTCCATTTTTGGAATCGCCTCTGGAACCGGCAGCGTACCGTTTATGAAGTCGATCTGAGGATCAATAATCAATAGCAAGCGTTTCATGTCTCTTTTACTAAATCGAATAGGTTTGTCTTACCAAATCTCTTGCAAAATCAACCAATCGCATCGCTTCCTGATTTCGCAGGAAGCGTATTTCCAATCCGTTTGCTCCCAACCGGAAACGGTCGAGCGCATCAGCATCCTTGAAAATCCCATATAGGCGGATGGCCTGTTCCTTATCTTCCGGACGGGCATTGGCAATGGCCTCCATGCCTACCTTATCATCCTGGTCATGGTACTTCATAATTAGATATGCGGTTTTGAGGAACACAACGTCTTTGTTCTGTCCACAATATTTCATGTAATAGGATGCTGCACGTGCTCCATGTCCCACATCAAGGAAATCGTCCTGACGGCATGTGTCGTGGAATATGGAAGCATGAGCCAATGCACGTAACCCGTCTTTTCCACAGTTGGATACTTGTACCCCAATCAGCAGGGCGTAAAGCAATACACGCTCACTGTGACCTTTGGTATGCAATTCCGAATCAGGCATGTGGAAAACTATATTGTCTTCCATATATTCAGTCCAATACAGAAATTTATTTTTTACCTGCTCTGGCAATGTATCGACAATATATTGAGGCGTTCTCATAGCAATAGCGTTTTCAACTCCCTGAGCGTCACTGCAATGTCGCCTTCTATGCCTATCGCCTTGTGGGCTATAGCATCTGGGATGTACAGTTCTGGGGCAAGGTTTAGCGTGATATAGGTGGCGATAGGTTCGTTGGCAGCCAACTGCATAATTGGAAGTTTTATCATGCGGTTCCGTTTGCCAATACCCAGCTCCAATATAACGAGCCGTTTGTTGCGATAACGGTCGAGAAAAGCGTTTGCCTCCCGGCTCTTGTCCTGGACGGGGATGTTCATGACGATGTTCTCAAAAGTGCCTTCTATCTCAAATACCCGTTCCGAATCGAATCCGGACAGTTCCAGATGCGTGTCCGCATTGGAGGTCAGGATAAAGTAATCATTGTTGCCTACAACGGAGAGCAGGTCTTTCATCACTTGCGACGGGTGGTAATCTTTTATCCAATACCGCACCAGACGATTCAGGAACTCCTGACGGTCATTCATGGTCGGATAATGATAAAAACATCCTTCGATAACGTTGCGTATGCCGTATTTCTGCCGGAAATCACCGAACTGGCGGCGGAACATTTCGTTGTCGGCAAAGATGTGGTAGCCTTCGGCTATGGACAGCCCGTTGCTTGCCCCTATCAGCAGGGCGTCGGCTTCGGTTATGGCTTCTGCAGCTTTCTGTATAGGTGTCATATCAATAAACTCTTGCAGGGTTAAACGCTTCCTTTACATTAAATTCTTTCATCCCGACGGTGGACTTGCCGAGTAGTCGTTTCAAGGTGATGGCTATGTCATCACTTATGGCGAGGCTTTTCTTTGCAATCTCCTTGGGCACGATGGCGTGCTGAGGGTTCAGCGTTGCATAGAATGCACGCGGCCACTGATAGGTCATATTCATAAACGGCTCCTTGATAAACATCGGAGTCATGAGGCCGACGCCCAGCTCAAGGAAAAGCGTCTTACGGTTGGCATTCCTACGAAGGAAATCCATATACTTCTGCATTTCTTTCTCATAGTATTCACCTTGCAAAAAGGTATGCGACCTGACCCATGCATCCATCATTCCGCCACAATGTGGACAACGCGGTATAAGCTCATCGGGCAAGGCATCATCCTCTATCGCCTCGCAGAGCCGGAATACTTCCTCTTTATTGTAATAGATTTCGTCATGGCACGGACGTTTGCATTGCCAATACCGCCAGTCGCCCTGTATGCGCGTGATGCGCTCTGCTGGAAAGACGCGAAAAAACTGTGCGTCCTGATTAGTCGTGGCAATGTAATAGTTCTTGCCCTGCAGCAGTTCGGCAAGGTCTTTATAGGTGTCTCCTGTTTCACACTCATAGATATATTTTGCCACTCGCAGGAGCATTGCCCAATGTTCGCCGCGCGTGTGCTGGCGGTCGTAAAGCCCGTCAAAAAAGTTATGGAAACCGTATTTCTGCTCCAAAGAGCCAGCAACCATACGAAATACATCGTCGCATTGATAATAAAACTTGAAGCCCGATGCGGCGGACATCCCTGAAGCCCCGCCCACGACGATGGCTTCTGCTTCATCAATCTTGGATTTCAAGATGTCAATTTGTCTTTCTTTATCCATAATATACTTTTTTACATTACAACGTCAAATCCGGCATTTTTGACGGCTGATACTACATCAACCGAATTGTGTTCACCTTCAACAGTGGCAATACCAGTTGAAAGATTAACATCCACTTGTTTTACACCCTTTACAGAACTGATGCTTTTGGTCACTGTTGCCTGACAGTGTGAGCAGTTCATTCCTTTGATTGTATATTCTTTTGTCATTGCTGAAATAGTTATATGGTTATGTTTATGTCCTTTAATGAACGTCACTACAAGAAGAAAAACCAAAATGGTAGAACAGATTGTAGAAAGCAGGCTGAACGCATGCTCTTTTCCAGTCATTGCTTGTGCGTTTCCGAGCATAAACCAATTGGCAGGAAGCAGATAATCTATTATCAAGCCAAAGGTCATTGATCCCACCACGATAGATGCCAAGTATATAATTGCCGATTTGCGACCCATTTCACGCGAAATAAGTGTGAATGATGCAAAGTTTGCAGCAGGTCCTGCCATAAGAAGCACTAATGCTGTTCCGGGTGATAATCCTTTAAGCATCAAGGATAAGGCAATCGGTATAGAGCCGGTAGCACATACATACATGGGAACAGCTATCACCAAAACCGTAATCATTGATAAGACAGGTTTATTGCCAATGACCGCGAAAAAATCCGCCGGAACATAAACAGTTATCAGTGCGGCGATGACAAGACCGGCAACGAGCCAGCCTCCGATACTTCCAACGAGGTCGATGAAGCCATAGCGCAAGGCGTCAAGCAACTTCTGCCCTAATCCCTTGCGCCCTGCTTCCTCCTCTACAACCGGTTGGCAACTGATATGTACAGAACTTTTCCGCTCTGACTTTCCAACAGCTATTCCGCCGAGCACTGCGGTAACAAGTGCTGCAATAGGACGAATTGCGGCAAATGCAGGCCCAAGTAACGACCATGTTGCAGCAATACTATCAATGCCAGTCTGCGGGGTGGCTACCAAAAAAGAAGTGGATGATGCCCGCGACGCTCCATTTCTGTGCATGGCGATGGCCGCTGGTAAAACTCCGCAAGAACATAGCGGCAATGGCACACCAATTGCCGCAGATTTCACTACTGACCGCCAGTCTGTTCCTGCCAAATGGCGGGCAAATGTTTTCTGAGGCACAAAGGTGTGTATCAGCCCGGCGATGAAAAAACCCAGTAAGATGAATGGTGACATCTCATTGAGCATGAATAATAATGAGTTTAATAGTTCCATTTTCGTTGATTTTGTTTCTGGTTGCAAAGGTACTGCAACATAATCGATTATAAGATACCAAAACAAAGTCAACTAATACCATAATGATAATCTGACTACGAAGTGCCATTATTTTTGACTTCTTCCATAAATTCTCCGACAGTCATTCCCGTTTGTTGCTTGAAAAATCTCATTAAATGATTTGGTGCTGAAAATTGTAATTTATAGGCAATTTCTTTCACTGAAAAATCGGTAAACAGCAAATCGTTTTTAATTTCTTGCAACAACCTTTGTTTCAACAAATGCACAGCTGTTACTCCGAACTCGTTTTCCACAGCTTTATTAAGAGCAATCCTACTTATACCCATCATTGATGCGTAATCGTTTACGCGAACATATTTTCGGATGTTTTCTTCCAATAATTGTTTATATCTGAAAGCGTAGTTATTCAATGGCAACCGCAGGGGCAGATTAAATATCTTTGCGTAATAACGGTTTAATCTCAATAGAAATTCATATAGATAAGCAACAATCATATGGTAGCTGTCGGCAACCGGTGACAGCAGTTCAGATTTCATTTTGCGGAGTATTGTAAGAAAGGAATCCATTTGCCCATCGTCCATATCGAAATAGGATGGATAATCATTCTGATAGCAATAGAGCAATCTATACATGAAGTATTTGTCAGAGATAAAATTATAGACGAACTCTTCTTGAAAGACAAGGAAAGTATAATCAAGGCTTTCCATTTGCACATGCCATTCTTGGCGTTTATAAGGAGGAATAATCAGAACGCTATTATCATGCAGCTCTATTCTTTCTCCTCCCAAGAGCAACATTCCGGATGCTTTACGGAAGAAGTAAAACTCAAAAAAATCTGTTTTGTATCTTTTGTGTAAACTGAACCATCCCAGTTTTTCATTGCTATTAGCTGTATTAAGCAAGAAATCCACACCACATGCACTTTTGGTATATTTCATTAATGCAACGTGGTCAGAGGTTTCATAAGGGAAAATACTATTTGAAATATTGGATGCCATTGTTTTTATGATGTTTTTGATATTCAAATTTGAATGCAAAATTATCATATTTATTTAAAAAACAAGAAATTCAATAATGTAATTTATACCAAATAGATGTATTATATATCAAAATGGTATAAATATAGCAGAAAATGGTATCTCTATTATAAAGTAAATCGCCTAACTTTGCACTCAAAAAACAATCATAATAAGCAATCGAGTTTTTCTTGGTTGCTTTCACACTCGCAATGGGTGCCTATAGAATATCATGAAACATCTTACTAATTCAAGAATTTATCATATCACATTGTCAATAGGTTATGTGATAATTGCATCCATGATAGGTTGTCTGATATATATTTGGCATCATGAATGGCTGGAAATAGAAAATTTGGAGTCAGACAACCGACAGATTAACGAGTTACGGAAAGAGATAAACAATATCCATATTCAACTGATAGAGTTTTCTCTATTGGGTGAAACAATATTGGAATGGAATGATGAGGATTTAGAATATTACCATGCCCAGCGTATGGCAATAGACAGCATGTTGTTCCGTTCCAAAGCTATCTATCCGGCAGAGCGTATCGACAGCGTGAGCTATCTTCTTGAAGACAAAGAACGGCAGATGCGCGGTATAGTCAAGCTACTTGATGAACAGCAAGCCCTTAATGAGAAAATTGTCAACCAAGTACCTGTAATCGTGCAGAAAAGTGTGCAAGAACAGCCCAAGAAACCGAAACGAAAAGGATTCTTAGGCATCTTCGGCAAAAAAGAGGAAGCGAAACCAACCGTGACCACCACGATGCTCCGTTCCCTTAACCGGAATATCATAGCGGAACAACAGACGCAAAGCCGCCGTTTGTCGGAACATGCCGACAGTCTTGCTGCACGAAATGCAGAACTGAATAGGCAGCTGCAAGGACTGATTATTCAAATAGATGGAAAAGTTCAAGCAGATCTGCAAAAAAGGGAATTGGAAATAGCTGCCATGCGGGAACGGTCGTTCATTCAGATTGGCGGCTTGACAGGATTCGTCCTTATTCTGTTAATCATTTCATATATCATCATCCATCGAAATGCGAACCGAATCAAGCGATACAAACAGGAAACAACAGATTTAATCGGACAACTGCAACAAGTAGTTGAGCGAAATGAAGCACTGATAGCCTCCCGCAAGAAAGCGGTACATACCATCACCCATGAGCTACGCACACCGCTGACGGCAATCACAGGCTATGCCGGATTAATGCAGAAAGATTGCAATACGGATAAAACCGGGATGTATATCCAAAATATTCAGCAATCCTCTGAACGTATGTGCGAAATGCTCAACACCCTGCTGAGTTTCTTCCGTCTGGACAACGGCAAGGAGCAGCCGAATTTCTCTCCTTGCCGGATCTCAGCAATCACGCACATTCTTGAAACGGAGTTTACGCCCATCGCCATGAACAAAGGACTATCGCTGACAGTGAAGAACGTATGTGATGCCGTTGTGCTAACTGACAAAGAGCGAATAATCCAAATCGGGAACAACCTGTTGTCAAACGCCATCAAATTCACTGATAGCAGTGGTGTATCTTTGACGGCTGATTATGATAACGGTATTCTGAAAATTACCGTCGAAGATACGGGTACAGGTATGACTGAAGAGGAACAGCAACGGGTATTCGGTGCGTTTGAGCGTCTGGCAAACGCCGCCGCAAAAGACGGCTTCGGACTGGGACTGTCCATCGTTCAGCGTATCGTGACAATGCTCGGCGGCACGATACGGTTGGAGAGCGAGAAAGGCAAAGGCAGCCGTTTCACGGTGAAAATACCCATGCAGACAGCCGGGGAACTGCCGGAAAGGATAAATCAGACAAGGATTCATCATGACCGTGCATTCCATGATGTGATTGCCATAGACAATGACGAGGTGCTTCTCCTGATGCTTAAAGAAATGTATGCACAGGAAGGCGTACACTGCGAAACCTGCACCGATGCTGCGGAATTGATGGAAATGATACGCCGGAAAGAATACAGCCTGCTTCTGACGGATCTGAACATGCCGGAAATCAACGGCTTCGAGCTGCTGGAACTGCTGCGCACCTCCAACGTTGGCAATTCAAAGACTATCCCGGTAGTCGTGACAACCGCTTCGGGCAGTTGCAGCAAGGAGGAACTTATGGAACGTGGTTTCTCCGGTTGCCTGCTCAAACCGTTCTCCATATCGGAACTGATGGAGGTTTCAGGCAAATGCGCCATGAAAGGTAAACTGAATGAAAAGCCGGATTTCACCTCCCTGCTGTCATACGGCAACGAATCCGTCATGCTGGATAAACTGATAACGGAAACCGAAAAGGAAATGCAGGCAATCAGGGAAGCGGGTCTAAAGAAAGACCTTCAGGAACTGGACGCCCTGACACACCACCTGCGAAGTTCATGGGAGATACTCCGTGCCGACCAACCGTTAAGGGAACTATACAAATTGCTTCATAGCGATGGCACGCCTGACGATAAAACAATTGGCAATGCTGTAAAAGCTGTGCTGGATAAGGGTTCGGAAATCATCCGGCTGGCAAAAGAAGAAAGGAGAAAATACGAAAATGGATAAGACAAAAATCATCGTGGTGGAGGACAACATCGTGTATTGCGAGTTTGTCTGCAACCTGCTGGCACACGAGGGGTTCCGCACCGTGCAGGCTTTCCACCTCTCGACCGCGAAGAAATATCTGCAACAGGCCGCAGACGGGGACATCGTGGTTTCTGACCTGCGCCTGCCCGACGGCAACGGTAGCGACCTGCTGCGCTGGATGCGCAAGGAAGGTATGATGCAGCCGTTCATTATCATGACCGACTATGCCGAAGTGCATACGGCGGTTGAAAGCATGAAACTCGGCTCGCTGGACTACATACCCAAGCAGCTTGTGGAGGACAAGCTCGTCCCCCTGCTGCGGAACATATTGAAAGAACGGCACACCGGACGGAGCCGTATGCCCCTGTTCTCGCGTGACGGCTCGGCGTTCCAAACCATCATGAAGCGGATAAGGCTGGTAGCCCCCACCGATATGAGCGTGTTGATATTCGGGGAGAACGGCACGGGCAAGGAGCATATCGCCCACCTGCTGCACGACAAGGGCAAGCGGGCAGGAAAACCGTTTGTGGCTGTGGACTGCGGTTCGCTCACCAAAGAGCTTGCGCCGTCGGCTTTCTTCGGACACGTCAAAGGAGCGTTCACGGGTGCGGACAGTGCCAGGAAAGGTTATTTCCATGAGGCGGAAGGCGGCACGCTGTTTTTGGACGAGGTGGGCAACCTCGCACCGGAAACCCAGCAGATGCTTCTGCGAGCCATACAGGAACGGAGATACCGTCCGGTAGGTGACAGGGCTGACCGTAGTTTCAATGTCCGCATCATCGCCGCCACCAACGAGGATCTGGAGAAGGCGGTCAATGAAAAGCGTTTCCGGCAGGACCTATTATATCGTCTGCACGACTTCGAGATAACCGTCCCGCCGTTGCGCGACTGTCAGGAGGACGTCATGCCGCTGGCTGAGTTCTTTCGCGAAATTGCGAATCAGGAACTGGAATGCGATGTCATCGGTTTTGACGGTGAAGCCCGCAAGACATTGCTGACCCATGCGTGGCCGGGCAATGTCCGCGAGCTTCGTCAGAAAATCATGGGCGCGGTGTTGCAGGCACAGACGGGTCTTGTCACGAAAGAGCATCTGGAACTTGCCGTGACAAAACCTAACTCACCTGTTAGTTTCGCCCTGCGCAGCGATGCGGAAGACAAGGAGCGTGTCTTACGCGCGTTGAAGCAGGCGAACGGGAACCGCAAGGTTGCCGCCGAATTGCTCGGGATAGGACGTACGACACTGTACAACAAACTGGAAGAATATGGATTGAAGTATAAATTTCAGCAATCATAGCCGGTAATTCGCTGAATTTGGCTATCCCAAAAGTGTGTTTTTTCAAAAAATAGTATTATCTTTGCATTTAGAAAAAGTGTTCTTTTGATTTAATGCAAAACGAGGTGAAATACAGAACTTCGCTTGTTTCTAAATCGTTACCCATCAAGAAACGAATCTTTGCAAAATATTCAATTTCAGCGATAAAGACAATTCGTAATGTCTTGCCTGATGCCAGGTGATGTTTTTATTGATGCCGCACAGTTTCGCCACCGCCTTGATGCCGTTCTTGCAGTTCGCATAGCAGGGAACGGGCAACAGTTTCCCGTCCCCGGTCATGCCGCTGTACTTCCGGATGATGTGGCCCGGCACTTCCAGCAGGCGGATGTTGGATTCCACGCCTGTCTTCTGTCGTTTGGTCTTGATCCACAGATGACCGTCAAAGGAGGTTTGCAGGTTCTCTTCCGTAAGGTTATACATGTCCGTCCAGCTCAGCCCCGTGAAGGTGCAAAAGATGAACAGGTCGCGTATCAGTTCATATTTTTTCTTTTTGAACGTCCCGTTTATCAACAGGCTTATTTCCTCCTTTGTCAGAAAGCCGCGTTTCGTTTCCTCTTTGGTGATGTGGTAGGCGTAGAACGGGTCACGTGGAAGCCAGCCGTTGTTGATGGCTGTATAGATGATGCTGCGAAACGGCATCATGTACGACCAGACGGTGTTGGTGCAATGGTTCTTCTCCGTGCGGAGGAACAGTTCAAAATCCGTGATGAATGCCGGGGTAAGCTCGCGCAAGGCGATGTCGCTCATCTTGTAGCGTTGTCTGATGAACTCCGACAGATGGTTATAGACGGTGCGGTATTTCAGGTAGCTGCGCACGCTTTTCATTTTTCCTACCATCTTGGCGTAGTCCTCATTATGTTGCTTGAACACGGCAAGCAGGGTCTTGTGGTTCTGTCCCAGTCCCAGATAGGCGTTGCGTACTTTCTCTGCCGTGACATAGCTGTCCGCGTCGCATACTTCCTGATATGCACGGTTTATGCCCACACGTATCTTGTCAAGCATACGGTTACCTTCCTGCGCCACGAGGCTGCGACCGGACAGACGCCCGGTTTCCACGTTCCAGATGCTTTCCTCCACGTCCAGTTTGCTGCTGAACTGTGATACCTTTCCGTTCACCGTGATACGGCACATCACGGGAATCAATCCGTTCTTCTTCGGCGCATTGCGCTTGAGGTAGAACAATACTTTGAATGTGCTTCTGCTCATACTCTACTTTTTGTTTGCAAAATTAAACCATGTAGAGCTGGAAGACGGTAGGCAAATCACAGCATATCGGCGCATTCACACCCACATCTCATTTTTTTGAGCAGGTCCCGCTGACATTTCCAAAAGAATCCTTAAATTGGCATCCAATGGCGTATGGATCAGCGGATATGCCAGTGTCCTCAGCAAGCTGTTCTTTTGTGAAAAAGAGTAACGGGATAGTAACGTAACTCTTGCTTCAAACGGCTTTTTTGCGGCATTCAGTGGCTTTGGCAAAGTCCTCGTCGGAATCGCTAAAACGCTTTATCTCAACGTTCATTCACCATTTTTCTCCTATTCTCGTTTTTTTGTAGTATCTTTGCCGGCGAAAAGCAAGAAACTTGTTTGTTTTTAAATAGATAGCTGTTAAAGATGAAGAATATCCGTAATTTTTGCATTATAGCACATATAGACCACGGGAAATCGACCTTGGCCGACCGTTTGTTGGAGTTTACAAAAACCATCCAGGTAACCGAAGGGCAGATGCTTGACGATATGGACCTGGAAAAGGAGAGAGGTATTACAATCAAGAGCCATGCCATCCAGATGGAGTACGAGTATGGGGGAGAGAAGTATGTACTGAATCTGATTGACACTCCGGGACACGTGGACTTTTCATACGAGGTATCCCGTTCCATAGCCGCCTGTGAAGGGGCGCTGCTCATTGTGGACGCTTCGCAGGGAGTGCAGGCGCAGACTATCTCGAATCTGTACATGGCGTTGGAGCATGACCTGGAAATCATTCCCGTGCTGAACAAATGTGATATGGCGAGTGCCATGCCCGATGAGGTGGAAGATGAAATCATCGACCTGCTGGGCTGCAAACATGAGGATATTATCCGTGCCTCCGGCAAGACCGGAATGGGTGTGGAGGAGATATTGAAGGCGGTGGTGGAACGTATCCCGCACCCGACGGGAGACGAAGAGGCGCCGCTACAGGCTTTGATTTTCGACTCGGTATTCAATTCTTTCCGTGGAATCATCGCGTATTTTAAAATAGAGAACGGTGTGATCCGCAAAGGGGACAAGGTAAAATTCTTCAATACCGGCAAGGAGTATGATGCAGATGAGATCGGTGTGCTGAAAATGGATATGATTCCCCGTGCGGAACTGCGCACAGGAGATGTGGGGTATATCATTTCGGGCATCAAGACCTCGCGCGAGGTGAAGGTGGGGGATACCATCACTCACATCGCCCGTCCGTGTGAAAAGGCGATTGCCGGATTCGAGGAAGTGAAGCCGATGGTGTTTGCCGGGGTTTATCCTATCGAGGCGGAAGATTACGAGAACCTCCGCGCTTCGCTGGAGAAACTTCAGCTGAATGATGCCTCGCTGACTTTCCAGCCGGAGTCCTCACTGGCTCTGGGATTCGGATTCCGTTGCGGTTTTCTGGGATTGCTTCACATGGAGATTGTTCAGGAACGTCTGGACCGCGAATTTGATATGAATGTGATTACGACCGTGCCCAACGTGTCGTACATGGTGTATGACAAGCAGGGACATGCCAACGAGGTGCATAATCCCGGCGGTATGCCCGATCCGACGCTGATTGACCACATCGAGGAACCTTTCATTGATGCCACGATCATTACCGCCACCGATTACATCGGCCCTATCATGACGCTGTGTCTGGGCAAGCGCGGCGAACTGGTGCGGCAGAATTATGTGTCGGGCAACCGGGTGGAGATTCACTACAAGATGCCGCTGGGTGAAATCGTGATTGACTTTTATGACAAGCTGAAGAGTATCTCGAAAGGATATGCTTCCTTTGACTACCATCAGTCGGGTTTCCGCCCTTCCAAACTGGTGAAGCTGGATATCTTGTTGAACGGTGAGCCGGTGGATGCGCTTTCTACCCTGACACATGTGGACAATGCCTATAACCTGGGCAAGCGTATGTGCGAGAAACTGAAAGAGCTGATTCCGCGCCAGCAGTTTGATATTGCCATTCAGGCAGCTATCGGGGCGAAGATTATCTCAAGGGAAACCATCAAGGCGGTGCGCAAGGATGTGACCGCGAAGTGTTATGGCGGTGACGTGAGCCGTAAGCGTAAATTGTTGGAAAAACAAAAAAGAGGTAAGAAACGAATGAAACAGATCGGTAATGTGGAAGTACCGCAAAAGGCGTTCCTGGCCGTTCTGAAGCTGGATTAATTCAAGAATAAACAAGCTCTGGGGAGCAAACAATAAGCGGGCTCTTTCTGTTAGTTGAAATTAAAAAGTCAATAACAGGAAGGGCTTGTGTTTTGATGGCAATTTATCACAAACTCTTAAATTCAATTGATATGGAAAAACTGAAAATTCTGAACTTGAACTTTTCCTTCCAGCGGGCGGCGCACTATCATATTAATGGAGGGATGTTGCTGATGGGGGTAGTCTTGCTGGCTATGTTCCTGGCCAATTCTCCGTGGGGGGATATTTATGCCTCCTTTTGGAATTACGAGGTGCATCTTCAGATAGGAGAATTTAATTTCTTCAGTCATAACGGGCATCACATGACCTTGATGACTTTTATCAACGATGCTTTGATGGCTGTCTTTTTCTTCAGTGTGGGGCTGGAGATAAAGCGTGAGATACTGGTGGGCGAGTTGTCCAGTTTCCGGCAGGCGCTTTTGCCCATCGTGGCGGCGTGCGGCGGTATGCTGGTTCCGGTGCTGATCTATTATTTCATGACGGCGGGAACTCCGGCCCAAAGTGGTCTGGCCATACCGATGGCTACGGATATCGCCTTTTCGCTGGGAGTGCTCAGCCTGTTCGGCAAGCGGGTTCCGCTGAGCTTGAAAGTCTTTCTGACCGCTTTCGCTGTGGTCGATGATATCGGAGGCATTCTGGTCATCGCCCTTTTTTACACCTCTCATCTGTCGGTGAACTACCTGATTGCTTCGGCGGGTATCCTGCTGATACTTTGCGGCGGGAATTTCTTCCGGGTGCGCAACCGTTGGTTTTATATTTTCTGGGGAGTGATTATGTGGTATCTGTTTTTGCAGAGCGGCATCCACGCTACCATTGCGGGAGTTGTCGCAGCCTTCACGGTTCCCGCCACTCCTCATTACAAGATAGGTAAGTACATTAACCGCATCCGCGAGAACATTGCTGTCTTTCCTGCCAGTGACAAGGAAAGTGTTGTGTTAAGCAAGATGCAGATCAATGTGCTGAAAAGCATCGAGTCTTCCTCGGACCGTGTCATATCTCCCTTGCAGTCATTGGAAGACAGTCTGCATGGAATGGTGAATTATATTATTCTTCCCTTGTTCGCCTTTGCCAATGCGGGTGTCTCGCTCACGGCGGATCATGGCGGTCTGGAAGTGGGGATGGCTACCTGGGCGGTGCTGGCGGGATTGCTGGCGGGTAAGTTTGCCGGCATTTATTTCTTTACCTGGCTGGTGATAAAGATGGGGTTCGCCGGACTGCTGAAAGGCATGACCTGGGTGAACCTGACAGGTATCTGTCTTTTGGGAGGTATCGGTTTTACGGTTTCTTTGTTCATAGCCAACCTCTCTTTCGGGGATTCGCCGGTGTTGCTGACGCAGGCAAAGATGGGGGTCATACTGGGAACGGTGCTGGCGGGTGTGCTGGCGTATCTGGTCTTGCAGTTTGCCCTGCCTAAACAGCCTGCACAGGAATAAAATTACAGATAGGGCAGTACGGCGGTGAAACGGCTGCCCTTGTTCACCTCGGATTGCACATCGATGTGTCCGTTCATTTTTTCTACAATGACCTTGCTGATGGCGAGTCCCAGCCCTACACCCTGTACAAACTCATTCCGCTTGTAGAACCGCTCGAATATCATTTGTAATTCTTCTTTAGGGATTCCCGCACCGGTATCTTCTACAAAGATATGGATTTCCTTCTTCTCTTTGTCGCAGAAATAGCCCAGTTTGATGTGTCCTTGGGAGGTGAACTTCTTGGCGTTTCCCAAAAAGTTGGTGATGACTTGGGTGAGGCGCATACGGTCTATGTGTATGGTCACATCCTCGTCGGGAAATTCTTTGATGAATTCCACTGGAGGGAGAATAATTACCTGATGGGTCTGATAGACCGTTTCGGCGAAATGATGCGCGCTGCAATCCTCGCAATGAAAGGACATATTGCCGGATTCTATACGGGATAGTTCCAGCACATCATTGACCAGCTTCAACAAGAGTCTGGTATTGTTGTCTATGATGGAGGCAAACTCTTTTTTCTCTTCTTCCGAGATGTTTTTCTCGGTAGTGAGCAGGTTGGAGAATCCCACGATGGCATTAAGCGGAGTACGGATTTCATGGCTCATGTTGGCCAGGAAGGATTGTTTCAGTTCCGCCTGTTCCGCCAGTTTGCGGGCGCGTATCAGTTCTTCTTCCTTGTCTTTGATCTCCTGAATGTTTACCAGAAGTCCGGTGATGATAGGATTTTGTTCATTATTCTGCAACACGCTGTATCTGAATTCCCACCATTGGTAACCGGTGTCGTTGAATTGGCAACGGTATTGGGCTGTTCTTCGTTGCCGGTGTAGTATGTTGGATACGTTTTTTCTGAACCGGGCTTGTTCGTCGGGGTGTACATAGTGGGCTATTTCCTCTATTCCCAACAGGTTTTGGGAACTGTTGGTCAGTTCGCAGAAAGCTTGGTCGAGCACGGCGGTCTTTCCGTCGAAACACCACGCGTAGGTATTTCCTCCCTCCAGTGCAAGCGTTAATGCTTCGTGTTCGAACCTGAGGTTGCGCAAGGCTTCTTTTTTGCGTCCTTTTTCCAGTGTATAGATATAAATAAGGTAGGCTATCCCCAAAAGGAGTGTGAAGACCAGGAGGCTTTCAAGAATCAGGATGGGGGTTGCGTATTTTTCCCTCCACGGCCTGTACATGATGGTATATTCCGGTGGAATGCTTTCAAGGGGGATCTGGTATCTCTTCATGGCCTGCCAGTTGACCAGGTACTGTTTGGCGATTTGTTTTACCGCCGGGACGGGTATCTTTCCTTGCAGTCTTTCTTTGATGCCGGCGGTCATGTCGCTTAGCTGTGTTTCGATGGGGGCGAAATAACCTCCCAGCATGTATTCCTTTATCCCGAATCCTTCGTTGATGGTTTCGAATCCGGGATTGTCGAACAGGCTGCCGATGCGCAGGGTGGTATAGTCCCGTTTGGTATACAGGAACAGGGAGTATTGGAAGACCCCGCTGGACAGCCACATCAGGTCGCGGGCAGCTACGGAATCACTGGACAGGCGGACTACGACGGTGGAGTCCAATTGGTTGTATTCGTTCAGCTTTTCGTACAGGGATTCATATTCGGTATCATCTTTGTCACTGATGGGGATATTCAGCTTGTCGGGCCGGGCCTCTTGTCTTTTCCATTGGTGGAGGGTGATTTCCGATCCTTTGCATTGTTCGCTCAGGTCTTTCCAGATAAGGCGGTCAAGCACGGTCCGCCCGTTCAGGATGTGGATGCGGACTTTGCCCATGATGCGTTCTATCATCCGGCAGGTGGTGAGGTAATCGGGTTTGTCTATGTAGCCCGTAATGTTGGGATATTGTGCCAGCAACTCTTGGTTGGGATAATTCACTCCGCTGAATACGACGGGAACCTGCCTGACATACGGGTTTCCGCAAGCCATGACAGAGTAGGTTGCCTGATCATCGAGCACGGCAATCAAATCTCCTCCCCATGAGCGGATGGAATCTGCAAACTCGGAAATCCGTCGCTCTTCTTCTACGGATTCGTATTTCTCGCAATCCAGATAAAAGGTGCGCAGCTGGAAGTCTATTTGCTGGTCTTTCAGTCCTTTGACAAACAGTTTGTTTACAATGCCTGCACCGCTGTACCCTTCCTGGTAGGAATGGATAAGGGCTATTTTATATTTTTGTGCATAAAGCGGACTCCCTATAAGAAGGGCTGTCATAAAAATGAAAAAGGCCTTATGCTTCATGTCAAACGTGATTATTAAGTGAACCGGGGGACAAAGATAGGAATGTTTCTTTAATTCCGGCTATGATTTACAGGAAATTATTGGAAGAGAGAGGGAAATAACCATCCCGGTTGGTGGAAAACAGCAATTCCGGCTTCTTGAAAAACATGCTTCTTGCTTTTCAAGGAACCGGAATTGCCTGTGATAAAAAGGAATGGGCCAACCCGTCAGCGGGGGTTATTTGTGTTGCTCCGGAGACGGGGTACTTTGAGAGGCCGGTCCGGCGGCAGCGTTTGTAGAGGCGCTTGAAGCGGAACTTTTAGCCGCGCCGGAAACCGGAGCCGCTGTCTGTGCCGTTGTGGCCTGTTCTTCCCAGTGGAACGGTTCGAACTGTGTATCCTTGTCTACCCATGACGGTTTGCGCGATGCGTAGATTATGAACGGAGCTGCGACTACCACGATGCAGCCGATAATCAAAACGGCAAACCATACGGTGTTGCTGCCTACCGCAATCTGGCTGGGCGGAATGAAGCTGAGCACGAATGCCAGTAGTGAACCACAGAAACCCAGACCGCCGATGAGCCACATCAGTCCGTTGCCTTTGCTGCCGATGCGGAACGGGCGCGGGGCCTTTTTCATATTGTAACGCAGATAAATGGCGCCGCTGAACATCAGCAGATACATGATAAGGTAAAGCAATACGGTGAGCTGTGACAGGATTTGGTAGAAACTCTGTACGGAAGGCATCACAACGAACAGCAGGCTGAGCAAGGTTACGGCAAGGCCTTGGATCAGCAGAATGTTTTTCTGTACGCCGTTGGCGTTGGTCTTCTGGAAGAAGGGAGGCAGATAACCTGCTTTGCCCACTGCGAAGATACCTTTGGACGGACCTGCCACCCAGGTCAACACGCCTGCCAGCACACCGAATGCCAAAGCCACGGCGATGATAGGCGACAACCACGAAGCATGGACATACTTGAAGTAATTATCAAAGCCTACCAGCAGACTCTGTGTCAGGTTGATGTCCTTTTCGGGAATGATGATCCCCAGTGCGAAGGTGCCGAGCACGAAGATGATCACGGTGATAGCCGCACCGATGAATACGGCTTTCGGATAGTTCTTGGCAGGATTTTCCATGTCTTTTACGTGGATACCGCCCATTTCCATACCGGCATAGAACAGGAAGATGCTGGAAGCCAGTACCAGGTTGTCGAAGTTGCTGAAGTCGGGGAAGAAGTTGCCGTCAAAGTTCATCTGGCTCTGTCCGCCGGAAGCAAGGTAAATCACCGCCAGCACCATCAGCAGGCCGGCAGGAATGATCGTACCTACCATACCGCCTACTTTGGCCACTTTGCCTACCCAGCCCATGCCTTTCAGCGAAATGAAGGTGGCCAGCCAGTAGATAATCAAGACCACCGCCAGTGAGTAATAGCGGTTGGATGCCAAGGCCATATCATGGGTGTCACTCATGCCGATAAATGCCAGTGCCACGGCTCCGAAAGTCAGGACGGTGGGATACCAGATGGTGCTTTCCACCCATTGCAGGAAGATGGCGAGGAAGCCGAATTTCTTTCCGTAGGCTTCACCCACCCATCGGAACACACCGCCTTGCTTGTCCTGGAACATGGCCGCCAGTTCCGCCGCTACCAACGAGGTAGGTATCAGGAAGACGATGGCCGCGAATAAATAATAAAATGCCGAACTCAGTCCGTATTCGGCTTCAGCAGGCAGCCCGCGCAGGGATACTACCGCAGTCACGTTCATAATAGCGAGGGTAAATACCCCTAGCTTGACTGATTTACTAATGTTTGCCATAAAGTTTAGGTTTTAAAAAATATATGTTTTTTGTTTACGGAGTTTATAACAACTCCCTGGAAATGATGTTTATCCGTTTAGGTTTATTAACCCGGAAGGTATCCGGAATGAAACAATCGCACCCGGAAGGGTGTTTCTAGAAAAAACAATATAATCAGTATAGTTTATGAAAACAGCTTTCTCCTCATTCATCTATTCCCGCAGGGGGATTTACGGGATCTTGCATATACTCATCCTGTTGATGTCCCTTTTTCTGGTTATCAGTATCTCGATAGATACTTTTCATAACATCCCTTTCCTGAATCAAGGTTCTTATCTGAAGATTCAGTTCTGGATATGTATGTTTTTCCTGTTCGATTTCCTGCTGGAGTTTTTCCTCTCGAAAGAAAAAGGAAGATACTTCACCAGCCATTTTATTTTCCTGCTGGTATCTATACCTTATTTAAATATCATTGATTTCTATCACATCACTTTCTCGCCCGAAATCAGTTATTTCCTGCGCTTTATCCCTTTGCTGAGGGGAGGGTATGCGCTGGCCATCGTGGTGGGCTGGCTGTCGGGCAGCAAGGCGTCCGGACTGTTTACCTCGTACATCACCATGCTGATGGCCACCGTGTATTTTGCCAGCCTTATTTTCTTTGTGCTGGAACATAAGGTGAACCCTATGGTGACGGACTACTGGAGTGCGCTGTGGTGGGCGTTTATGGATGTCACTACCGTAGGGAGCAATATTTATGCCGTCACTCCTACGGGGAAAATACTGTCGGTGGTGCTGGCCGCCCTGGGAATGATGATGTTCCCCATTTTCACGGTATACGTCACCAGTCTGGTGCAGCAGGCCAACAAGCGGAAGGAGGAATATTATCAATCGCAACAATCGGAGCCGGCGGATACTAAATAATAGCTTGAACTTCGTCAAAAATAAGAAAAAAGTCTTATCTTCGTAGCCAATAACAAATTGCTAACCTAAATAAACAACAAGATGAAATTATTGGCTCTGTGTGCGGCGGGGATAGGCTTGATGCTGTGTGCCTCGTGTACAAACAACAAACATTTGATCAGTGATGAGGCTGAACGTGCCGCTGTTCAGCAGGATTTTGAGGCACGGCGTGATACGCTGGCCCAAGGTGACCTCTTCCAGGTATTCGAACAACCCATGAGCGATGAACAGAAGGAGGCGATGACTTTCCTTTACGCCTATATGCCTTTGGCGGATATAGCGGATCATCCCGGTGAATTCTATCTGGAAAACGTGGATTACGCTTTCAAGGCGCGTGAGGAGATGCCGTGGGGAAAAGTGGTTCCCGAACGCGAGTTCCGCCACTTTGTACTGCCCATCCGCGTAAACAACGAGAATCTGGACGACAGCCGTAAGGTATTCTACGAGGAACTGAAGGACAGAGTGAAAAACCTTTCTTTATATGATGCCGTGCTGGAAGTGAACCACTGGTGTCATGAGAAGGTGATTTATACTCCCTCTGATGCCCGTACCAGTAGTCCGCTGGCTTCCGTAAAGACAGCCTACGGACGTTGCGGCGAGGAATCTACGTTCACGGTAGCCGCCTTGCGTTCGGTAGGCATCCCTGCCCGCCAGGTATATACGCCGCGTTGGGCACATACCGATGATAATCATGCCTGGGTGGAAGCCTGGGTGGATGGCAAATGGTACTTCCTGGGTGCTTGCGAACCCGAACCGGTACTGAATCTGGGTTGGTTCAACGCTCCCGCTTCACGGGGTATGCTGATGCACACCAAGGTGTTCGGACGTTATAACGGACCGGAAGAAGTGATGTACCGCACTCCCCGGTATACGGAAATCAATGTGATTGACAATTATGCCCCTACGGCAAAAGCCGATGTGGCCATCGTGGATGCGGATGGCAAACCGGTGGCTGATGCCAAAGTGGAATTCAAGGTGTATAACTATGCCGAATTTTATACCGTAGCTTCCAAACAGACGGATGCGGACGGCAAGACGTTCCTGACAGCCGGAAAAGGGGATATGCTGGTATGGGCTTCCAAAGATGGAAAATTCGGTTACTCCAAACTGTCTTTCGGAAAAGACAATGCCTTGACCGTGAAACTGGACAAGACGGCCGGCGAGGCTTATACACTGGATATGGATATCATTCCTCCGGTGGAAGGCGCCAATATGCCCGAAGTGACTCCCGAACAACGTGCGGAGAACAATCGCCGCATGGCCTTGGAGGACTCTATCCGCAATGCCTACGTGGCTACGTTCATGACGGATGAATCGGCCCGTCATTTCGCTAAAGAGTATCAGTTGGATGAGGATGTTGTTGCCAAATTGCTGGTGGCATCACGTGGTAACCACGAAACCATCCGTGACTTTATGGCCCGTCTCCGTTCGGACAAGTCAAAGAAGGGCGGCATTGACCTGCTTCAGCAGATTTCCGCCAAAGACCTTCGCGATGTAAGTTCCGAAGTGTTGATAGACCACATGATGAATTCACATCTGTGCGCCAATGCCGATTATTTCCGCAGATTTGTGCGTAATCCGCGTGTGAGCAACGAAATGATTACTCCGTACAAAGGATTCTTTGAGAAAGCAGTGCCCGAACAGGAGCGTGAGGCTTACCTTGCCGATCCGATGAAGCTGGTTGCATGGGTTGCCGAAAATATCCGTGTGGACAAGGATTGCAACCTGGGCGGTTCTCCGATTACTCCGGAGGGGGTGTGGAAGGCCCGTACAGCCGATGCGCACAGCCGTGATATCTTCTTTGTTTCCATGGCACGCAGCATGGGTATTCCTGCACGTATAGACGAAGTGACCGGAAAAGTGCAGTTGATGGGTGATGAAGGTGCTGTTGATGTGAACTTTGAGGCGATGGAACAGGCCAGTGCGCCTACCGGCAAGTTTATTGCCAGATATACGCCGATCAAGTCTTTGGCCGACCCGAAGTATTATTCTCATTTCTCTATTTCCAGACTGACTCCTGCCGGAACCTTGAAATTGCTGAATTATGATGAAGGCGATATTGATATGGGTGGCGGCGCTACTTGGGCTAATCTGTTGAAGAACGGAACGGCACTGGATGCCGGCAATTATGTGATGGTGACCGGTACTCGTCTGGCCAACGGCGGCGTATTGTCCCAGCTGACTTTCTTTACCATCAAGCCGGGAGAAACGACTACGGTGGACTTGGTGATGCGTGAAAGTAAGGATGATATTCAGGTAATCGGTAACTTCAACTCGGAATCTACTTATAAACCGATAGATAGCGATGAACTGAAGTCTATTCTTGCCACTACAGGACGTGGTTACTACATTGTAGCCGTACTGGGTGCCGGACAAGAACCTACGAACCATGCCTTGCGTGATATTGCGGCATTGGGTAAGGAGTTTGATGAATGGGGCAGAGGAATCGTGCTGTTGTTCCCCAACGAGGAGCAGTACAAGAAGTTCCGCCCGCAGGAATTCCCCGGATTACCGGCTACCATTACTTACGGTATTGATGTGGACGGTTCCATCCAGAAACAGATTGCAGAAGGCATGAAGTTGTCTAACAAGACTATCCTGCCTATGTTTATCATTGGGGATACCTTTAACCGGGTGGTATTCGTGTCACAAGGATATACCATCGGACTGGGTGAGCAGCTGATGAAGGTGATACATAAGCTGTAGGATTCAGTATAAACAAAAAGTAACGCGGATATTCAAGTTTGCAAACTGAATATCCGCGTTAAATATATTGATAGCGTTTATGCTTACCTGTTTACTTGTCATCATCCAAGTCATCGTCCTCATCGTCCCAGTCATCCTCTTTCTTTGATTTCTTGGGGTTGAGGCTTTTGTTTTTCTTTTCCAGTGCTTTGTCGTTTTCGTCTTTCATTGCCAGTTCGGACAAGGCGGCTTTTACTTTGTCAGGATCGGTAACGTCTTTCAGATACTCTTCTATCTTTACAGTACCTCCCATGGATACTTTTGAGTTACGATAAATCATGCCGCTGTCTACGCTGCTACGTCCGGAGAAATGAAATTCCGAAGTTCCGGTTTCTTCGGCAATCTTACGGATATTACCGGCATTCACACCGCATCCCGGCATGATGATGATCCGTCCGTCGGCCTGTTCCACCAATTCTTTCAGAAGAGGGATTCCCTTTTCGGCGGTAGCTTCCTGTCCGGAAGTAAGAACCCGGTCTATACCCAGTCCGATAATCTGTTCCAAGGCCTCTTTGGGATTGCTGCACATATCAAAAGCACGGTGGAAGGTGACACTCATCTCGCCTACCGCATTCATCAGTTTCTGCATCAGAGGCACATCGACATAGCCTTCTGCGGTAAGACAGCCGAATACCACACCGTCCGCACCCAGCTGGCGTGCCACTTTAATATCATGCAGCATGATTTCTTGTTCAATAGGAGAATATAGGAAATCTCCGCCACGGGGACGGATAATGACATGCAGTTTTGTTTGGTTCAATAATTGGCGTGCCATACGGATTTCACCAAAAGACGGGGTTGTTCCGCCTTCCGGAATACCTGCACATAGTTCTACACGATAAGCACCGGCTTGTTGTGCCTTCACAGCACTTTCCACGGAGTTGGCGCAAATCTCGATTTTTGATTTGTTACTCATAAAGTTATTTAATAGTTAATTCAATTCCATAATCAACGTCATCGGGCGCTTTGGGCTGTTCCAGCATTTCTCTTTCAAATATTCCGCCAAGGGAACTCCAATGGTTTCTCTGCGTGAGTTCGTCATTGGTCCGGTTCTTTACGGATGACTTTGTTCTTCATAATATGATGAATTTGTCAGTGCAAAGATAGGCATAATGTAAGAGTGTGAGAAATTTTAGCGGAAAAAATTTTTAATTAAAAAGCCGGTACTCCTCTCGGAGTGAGAGAAATACCGGTTTTCCTATGGGAACGAAATGGATTATTGCACGTGGATGCGATGGCCATTGAATACGTTCATGCCCAGTTTGTTCATAATATGCTTGATGGCAAGCTGTGCTTTCACGGAGTTGCCGGCGTCATCCAGAGGAGGCGCGAAGGCTGCAATGCCCATGACACCCGGCATTACGCCCATGACACCGCCTCCTACGCCTGTCTTGGCAGGAATTCCCGAAGTGTAAAGCCAGTCGCCTGTGTGCTGATAGAAACCTACGGTAGCTATCATGGAGGTGATTTTCGGGGAGAGGGCTTTGTCGAACACTTGCTTGTTGGTGTTCGGGTTCAATCCTTCGTTGGCGATGGTGGCTCCACAGATGGACAACTGTTCTGCAGTGATGCCCATGGAACACTGGCGGGTGTAGAGGTCGAGCGACATATCGGGGGCATCGTAGATACGGTTATAATTTTTCAATAGCCAGGCGATGGAACGGTTGTTGAAATTTGTCGCCGACTCTGACCGGTACAGTTCGTCGATCAGTTGCGGGGTACTTCCGCATAGTTCGGTCATATTGTCTACGATGGCTTTCCACTTGGCATCGCTGTTTCCTACGGGTTGCACCATACTGTTGGCCGAGATGGCGCCGGCGTTTACCAATGGGGTGGACGGATGGTCGTTTTCCAACAAGATGGCCATGATGGAGTTGAACGGCAGTCCGGTAGCATCGGCGCCAATCATTTCGAGCACCTTGGGAGCACCGTATTGGCGGAGTACCAGGATGGCGGTCAGCACCTTGGAAACGGACTCGATACCGAAACGGTACTGAGAGTCACCCAGTTGGATGATTTCTCCGTTCATCAGACAGATACTGATCCCGAACAGTTTGGGATCAATATTTGCCAGATAAGGGATGTAGTCGGCGTTCTTACCGTCTGTATTGTCCTTGTACAGATTGTAAGCCTCCTGGGCAACATCCTTTATTTGCTGGATAGTTATAGTTCTTTCCATAAATTAATTTGATTGAAGTAACCATCTACCTTAACGGCGGATGGTTGCATTATTGTTATCTATGCTTATTTTTTAGCGGCGTTGCTATGGGCATTGTGAGTGAACACAGTACCTTTTACAGCGATATTCTTGTCTTGGGCGATGCGGGTAGGAGTGGGATATTCCAGTTTCTCGAACTCGCAGATGGCATTCTTGATGTCGTTCAACAACATATCCGCCATGTCACGGCTGAATCCCTGACGTACCACAACACGCATAACTACGTAATTCTGGATATTTTCCGGCAAGGTGTAGGCAGGAACCATCCAGCCGCTTTGCTGCAATTTAGCTTGCAAATCGTACAGAGTCCATTTGGCGTTCTTTGCGTATTCGGGTTTCATGTACCAGATGAACAAAGGATTTACTACGTCATCGCTGTAATTTACGAACGGAGCCATCTTGGCTATTTCGCTGTGGATGTACTTGGTGATTTCCATGGAATTGTATTGGATGGCTTTGTATCCTTGGAATCCCAGACGGATAAATTGGTAGTACTGTCCCAGAATCTGTGCGGCGGGACGGCTGAAGTTCAAACCAACCTGTGTGATGTTCGCACCCAGATAATTTACACTGAACGACATGGCATCCGGAAGGTATTTTTTGTCTTTCCATACTACCCATCCCAGTCCCGGATAAACCAGTCCGAACTTGTGGCCGGAAGTGCTGATGGAGAGAACCCATTTCAAGCGGAAGTCCCATTTTGTGTCGGGATTGAGGAACGGCAGGATGAAACCGCCGGTTGCAGCATCTACATGGATAGGAATATCATAGCCGGTTTTGGCGTTGTAGGCATCCAGTGCTTTGTCCAACGCTTCCACGTCATCGTTCAAACCTGTCCATGTCACACCTTGGATGGGGACGATGCAGATGGTGTTCTCGTCACACATCTTCAGTGCTTCTTCGGGGTCCAGAGTGGTTTTGTCCAAGGTGAGAGGTACTTGGCGCATTTCAATTTGCCAAAGTTGGGCGAACTTTTCCCAAACAACCTGAAAACCGCTTGAAATGACAAAGTTAGGCTTGTCAGTCGGTTTCCCCTGAGCTTTACGTCTGTCTTTCCAGCGTAACCAGGCGGCTACTCCTCCCAGCATACAAGCCTCGCTGGAGCCGATAGCCAGTGCTCCGGTTTTCCATTTTGCCTGTTCGGGCGAATTCCACAAATTAGCCATGATATTGATACATTTGGCATTCATCACTGCGATACGGGGATATTCTGTTTCATCAATGTAGTTGATGCTGATGGCTTCGTTCATCAGTTTGGTGGCATAGTCGTCCATGTAGGTGGTAACGAAAGTGGCCAGGTTAAGGCGTGGCTGGGTTTGGGCGAATGTTTCGTCTTTTACCATTTGATAAGCAATCTGTGGGGTGGTAGGTTCCATAGGGATGGTATCTACCGGGGCAGGCTGTAGCATTTCGTTTGAACCAAACACGGCTGTCTTTGCGTCACCGTCTCTCAAATCACAATTACATTCTTTCATTTTACTTAAAGTTTAGATTAGTAATACAATGGAAAACATGGGAGTTTCCCGCGTTTTTCTCCCTCAACAGGAGGTTTGGAGAAAAGTTTCTTGATTTTATGTTTTTTAATTTATGGGGGATAATGTGTCATGCGGAACATAGCGCAGCCAATTGGCATAGTAGCATATGGGCACATGATTGCATTGACCAATTATAAACCGGCTTTGAACCAATTCTTTTACACTTTGTTTCTATCACAATCTAAACCGATTTCATTATGAAAGTACAAACAGGGCAGGGGACCATTCCCCTCATTACGTTAGTAGGTATATTTTCCATCTCGGCACTCAATGCATTGCCGGGACTGGCGGTGTCGCCCATTTTGGGAGATTTGAATAAAATATTTCCCTCTGCTACAGATCTGGAGATCCAGATGTTGTCTTCGTTGCCGTCACTTCTTATCATACCCTTTATCTTGTTATCAGGTAAATTGACAGAGAAAGTGAACAACCTTTTGTTGTTGCAGATAGGGCTGGCTCTTTTCGGGGCGAGTGGTATTCTTTATCTGCTTTCTGATAAAATGTGGCAGTTGATAGCCGTCAGCGCCATGTTGGGGATGGGGTCGGGATTGATTGTTCCGCTTTCTACCGGATTGATATCCCGTTATTTTGTGGGAAGTTACCGTACAAAGCAATTTGGTTACAGTTCTGCCATCACCAATATCACGCTGGTGCTTGCCACTACGCTGACAGGATATCTGGCAGAAGTGAACTGGCATTTGCCGTTTTTGGTCTATCTGTTTCCTTTTGTATCCGTTTTCCTTACTCGTTATCTGAAAAAAGATCTCTCCAATTATCATTCCTCTGATGATATTCCAGCCGATACTGTCAGGGAAATGGGTAAGCGGGGAATTAATGTCAAGGCTTTGGTCAGGCTGATGGCTTTTTACGGATTGGCTACTTATCTGGTGATTATTATTAGTTTCAATCTGCCTTTCCTGATGGAAGAATATGGGCTGTCCAGTGGTAGGGCAGGCATCTTGATATCTTTGTTTTTTCTCGCTATTATGGCACCGGGTTTTGTCCTGAATAAGATAGTGCAGGTCTTGGGCCGCCGTATCTATATGGTTTGTTTGTTGATGATAGCCTGCGGAATGGGGATTATTCTGCTTAGTCGTTCCGAAATACTGATTGCTTTGGGATGTATTCTGAACGGGCTTTCATACGGTATTATCCAACCGTTGATTTATGATAAGACTTCTGATGTGGCGGTTCCTCACAAAGTGACGTTGGCACTTGCTTTTGTCATGGCGATGAATTATGTGGCCATACTGCTTTGTCCGTTTATTGTGGATGCTTTTCAGAATCTGTTCCATTCTCATTCGCAAACCTTTGCCTTCTGGCTTAATCTGATGGTAGCCTTGATGGGGATGTTTATTGTGATGAAGCAGGAAAAACTGAGTTTATAAGAAAAATACCCACGTAATAACATAACAGCATGAAGTATGAATAGACAAGTTGAAGCAAACCTTAGCATGGTTGTCTCCAAAGCGTTGGGAGGCCTTAATATGAACGCACTGAAGTATCTTTTACCTTTGTGGATAGCTCCTGTGACAGGGGTTACTTTCCGATTGGTATTTGGGGCCGCCGCTTTTTGGCTTATTGATATATTTTGCAAGCCCGAAAACTCCACTATCCGTCAGAAATGGCAGCTCTTTATTTTAGGGGCTTTAGGTATTTATGGATATATGTTTTTTTATTTGTTGGGTATCAGTAAGACTACTCCGGTTTCCAGTTCTATTTTTGTCAGTTTGGAGCCTATATGGGTATTCATTATCTCTGTATTGTTTTATAAGGAAAAAGTAACCTGGATGAAAGTGCTTGGCATTGGAATGGGATTGGGAGGAGCTGTTCTATGCATATCCACACAACCTAGTGACGATCTTGCCTCCAATGCTCCGTTAGGTAATTTGATGTGTTTGGCCAGTTCATTGGTTTATGCCGTCTATCTTGTTTTCAGTAACCGTCTGTTAAAAGGAGTGGGAGATATGACGATGTTAAAATATACTTTTTTAGGGGCGGCTGTTATGGCTGTTGTTGTCAATACGATTTATGGTTTTGATGCTCCTATACTGAAAATGTCACTTTTCTCTACGCCTATGTTGGTCTTGCTTTTTGTTTTGGTATTTCCTACCACCATTAGTTATTTATTACTTCCTCTCGGGCTGAAATATCTGAAAACGACATTAGTAGCCATTTACGGGTATTTAATATTGATTGTTGCTACGGTGACTTCTTTTGTTTTGGGGCAGGATCGCTTCTCATGGACGCAGTTGGCGGCGATTGTTCTTATTTGTGCCAGTGTTTATCTGGTAGAGGTGGCCGAGAGTAAAAGTGAAAAACAGATTATATCGAAATCCAGATAAGACAGCAGATAAGGAGTGTCAAAATGAAAACGATAGTGCTGCCGGGGCTTTTACATATTTCCTTGAGTGTGAACTCTGTCGACAAGTGAAAAGGAGAACAAAGAGAAAAGAATACAATTTTACGTTGTATGTGAGTGTAAGGAATCAATTTTATTTGTAGCTTTGCACCCAATTTAAAAACAAGAGTGTTATACCTATGCTACAATTAGATGCAATATACAAAGCGGCTCATGTCCTGAAAGAGGTTGTCCGTCGCACTGATTTGATTTATGCTCCTCAGATAAATCCTGAGAGTACAGTTTATCTGAAGCCCGAAAACCTGCAACTCACAGGATCGTTTAAAGTGCGTGGTGCTTATTACAAGATTTCCCAATTGTCCGATGAAGAAAAGGCGAGAGGCGTGATAGCCTGTTCTGCCGGTAATCATGCGCAAGGGGTGGCATTGGCTGCCACTAAGTGCGGTATCAAGTCGTTGATTTGTCTTCCGGAAGGAGCGCCTATATCTAAAGTTGAGGCTACGAAGCATTATGGGGCGGAAGTTTGTTTGGTTCCGGGAGTCTATGATGATGCTTATCAGAAAGCCCTGCAATTGCGTGATGAAAAGGGATATACTTTTGTTCATCCCTTTGATGACGAGAACGTGATAGCCGGACAAGGTACTATCGGTTTGGAATTATTGGAGGAAATGCCGGATGTGGAGGTAGTCATTGTTCCCATTGGTGGGGGAGGACTGATTTCGGGAGTGGCTTATGCGTTGAAGGCTTTGAAACCATCTGTCAAGGTATATGGCGTACAGGCGTTGGGTGCGGCCAGTATGGCAAATTCTATTCTTCATTCGCGTATTGAGCGTCTTCACTCTGTTTCCACTTTTGCCGATGGAATCGCGGTGAAAGAGCCGGGAACAAATACTTTTGACTTGGTAAATCAGTATGTGGACGGAGTTGTAACTGTGACTGAGGACGAGATTGCCGCAGCTATTCTGGCATTGATAGAACGCCAGCGGATTGTTGCAGAGGGGGCGGGAGCTGTGTCTGTTGCCGCAGCCATGTTCAATAAAGTACCGGTAAAGGGTAAGAAAACTGTCTGCCTGGTGTCCGGAGGCAATATTGATGTGACGATATTGAGCCGTGTCATCAGTCGCGGTATGGCGAAGTCGGGACGTACCTATGCAGTAACTTTGGACTTGATAGACAAGCCGGGGCAGCTGTTGGGAGTCAGCAAAATTGTCGCAGAGCAGGGAGGAAATGTAATTTCTGTACATCATGAGCGAAATAGTGAGAGTGCAGATGTCACCGGATGTGCCCTTCGTGTCGTTATGGAAACCAGAAACGAGGAACATATAGCATCCATTCGTCAAAAACTGTTGGATGCAGGCTATGTGATAATGAAATAAATTATATACCTTACAAGTAGAAAGGAGGAAAATTAAATATTTCTTCCTTTTCTTGCTTCTAATTTTAATTTCTCCACACAAAAAATCGATTTTTATAGTGAAAATATCATTTTATACTTCTTAGAATCCAATTAAAGTCGTACATTTGTCGCAGTTTTGTAATGTAGAGTTTGCAAAAATGACCGATATAATCAAACATCGTGGTATTGTGGAAAACATTGAAGGTTCTCACGTGCGGGTGAGAATCGTACAAACTTCTGCCTGTTCGGCTTGTAGTGTGAAAGGGCATTGCAATGCATCTGAAAGTAAAGAGAAACTGATTGATGTTTTTGACATGAAGGCATCTTCTTACCGCATAGGTGAGGAGGTGATGATTTATGGTACTACTTCCATGGGGATGCAAGCCGTATTGCTGGCTTTTGGTATCCCTTTCTTGGTATTGCTGATTACTTTATTTATTTCCATGCGTCTTACGGGGGGGGATGAGTTAAGGTCGGCGCTTGTTGCTTTGTCAGCCTTGCTCCCGTATTACCTTATTATATATGTATGCAGGAATAAGTTGAGCAAGAAGTTTTCATTTACGCTTGAACCAATAAAAAATAATTAATAAATAACTAACTAAAATTTATGGATTTAATTCTGGTTGCAGTAATTTCGTTGGGAGCGATTGGCTTGATTGCCGCGGTAATCTTGTATGCCGCTTCTAAGAAGTTTGCTGTGTATGAAGATCCGCGGATTGCCAAGGTGAGCGAAGTGCTTCCTCAGGCGAATTGCGGCGGATGTGGTTATCCCGGTTGCTCTGGTTTTGCCGGTGCCTGCGTGAAGGCTGCCGATGCCGGTTCGCTGGAGGGTAAGTTATGTCCGGTTGGTGGTGCTCCGGTAATGGAGAAAGTAGCTGCCATTTTGGGATTGGAAGCCGTTGCTGCTGAACCGAAAGTTGCGGTGGTAAGATGTAACGGTAGTTGTGAAAATCGCCCTCGTACTGCTCTGTACGACGGAGCTAAATCGTGTGCCATCGCTCATGCCACTTCAGGTGGTGAGACGGGTTGTACATTCGGTTGTCTGGGTTGTGGTGATTGTGTGGAAGCGTGTCAGTTTGATGCTATTCACATGAATCCTGAAACCGGTCTTCCGGAAGTGGACGAAGAAAAATGTACAGCTTGTGGGGCTTGCAGCAAAGCTTGTCCGCGTAAGATCATTGAAATTCGTCCGAAAGGAAAGAACAACCGCCGCGTAGTGGTGATGTGTGTGAACAAGGATAAGGGAGCTGTTGCCAACAAAGCTTGCAAGGCTAGTTGTATTGGTTGTGGAAAGTGTGTGAAAGTGTGTCCGTTCGAAGCCATTACGTTGGAAAATAATTTGGCATACATTGATCCGGCTAAGTGTAAGTCTTGCCGTAAATGCGAATCGGAATGTCCGAAAGGGGCTATCCAAGCTATCAATTTCCCGCCACGTAAACCGAAAGTAGAAGTGCCGGCTGGTGAGGCTGCTGCAAAACCTGCTGTAAAAGTAGAGGCTTCAAAGGTGGAAACTCCGAAAGCGGAAGCGGTGAAAGCTGAGGCTCCGAAAACGGAAGCATAATCAAAATTCAAAGTAAGTAAAAATTAAAAAGATATAACAGTGAAGACATTTAGAATTGGTGGAGTACATCCAGCAGAAAATAAATTGTCAGCAGGCAAAGCCATTGAAACACTTGCACTTCCTAAGCAAGCGGTATTTCCTTTGTCACAGCATATCGGTGCTCCTGCTACTGCCATCGTGAAAAAAGGCGATGTGGTGAAGGTAGGTACGAAGATTGCTGAGGCGGGTGGCTTTGTTTCAGCAGCCATCTTCTCGTCTGTATCCGGTAAAGTGAACAAGGTAGACGCCGTAATCGATGCTAGCGGTTACCGCAAGCCGGCTATCTTTATCGATGTGGATGGTGACGAATGGGAAGAATCAATAGACCGCAGTTCGACATTGGTGAAAGAGTGTGCTCTCACACCCGAAGAAATCGTTGCTAAAGTGAAAAATGCAGGTGTAGTAGGTATGGGCGGTGCTTGTTTCCCTACTCATGTGAAACTTTCTCCTCCTCCGGGCTGCAAGGCGGAATGTGTAATTATCAATGCTGTAGAATGTGAGCCTTACCTCACTGCCGACCATCGTTTGATGCTGGAAAAGGCAGACGAAGTACTGGTAGGTGTAAGCATCCTGATGAAAGCTGCAAAAGTGACCAAGGGATATATCGGTATTGAAAATAATAAACCGGATGCTATTAAGTTGATGACTGAAAAGGCTGCTCAGTATCCCGGTATAGAGGTAGTTCCTTTGCAGGTGAAATATCCGCAAGGTGGTGAGAAACAGTTGATAGATGCTGTGATCGGTCGCCAGGTTCCTGCTCCTCCCGCTATTCCTATCAATGTGGGTGCGGTAGTTCAGAATGTAGGTACTGCATTTGCCGTTTATGAAGCCGTTCAGAAAAACAAACCTTTGTTTGAACGTATCGTGACCGTTACGGGTAAGTCTGTCAAGAACCCCTCCAACTTCCTCACCCGTATGGGTACCCCGATGAGCCAGCTGATTGATGCGGCTGGCGGTTTGCCCGAAGATACGGGAAAAGTGATTGGTGGCGGTCCGATGATGGGTAAAGCACTGGTTAATACGGAAGTTCCCATTTGTAAAGGTAGTTCGGGTGTGCTGATTATGAATGATAAGGAAGCTGCCCGTGCGGAAGCTCAGCCCTGTATCCGCTGTGCCAAGTGCGTCAGTGTGTGTCCTATGGGATTGGAGCCTTTCTTGTTGGCGACACTTTCAGCTCATAAGGACTGGGAGAGAGTAGAAAAAGAAGATGTAATGTCGTGCATCGAGTGCGGTTCGTGTCAGTTTACATGTCCGTCTCATCGTTATTTGCTGGACTATATCCGTTTGGGTAAGGGCACAGTAGGCGGTATCATCCGTGCACGTAATGCTAAAAAATAATTCGACAAAATAGTATGGCTAATAAATTAATAGTATCATTATCGCCTCACGTTCATAGCGGTGACAGCATACAGAAGAATATGTATGGTGTACTCATTGCGTTGATACCTGCGTTGCTGGTGTCATTTTATATGTTCGGACTGGGCGCCGTGGTGGTGACCTTGACCTCGGTTGCCGCCTGTGTATTCTTCGAATGGGCGATTACCAAGTTTATTTTGAAGAGAGAACGCTCTACCATCTGTGATGGTTCGGCTATTATAACCGGTGTGTTGCTGGCATTCAATCTGCCTTCCAACTTGCCGCTTTGGATTATTATCATCGGTGCGTTGGTGGCAATCGGTGTGGGCAAGATGACTTTCGGCGGATTGGGTTGTAATCCTTTCAATCCCGCGCTGGTAGGTCGTATCTTCCTGCTGATTTCTTTTCCTGTGCAGATGACTTCATGGCCGTTGGTTCAACAATGGGGAAGTTATACCGATGCTGAAACCGGTGCTACTCCGCTGGCATTGATGAAAATGGCTGTAAAGGGTGATGCAAATGCTTTAGGTCAGTTGCCCGATACATTAAGTCTGTTTCTGGGTAATAACCCGGGTTCACTAGGTGAGGTGAGTGCATTGGCTTTATTGCTTGGTCTGGGATATATGCTATGGAAAAAGATTATTTCCTGGCATATTCCTGTATCTATTCTGGTGACAGTATTTGTATTTGCCGGGCTGATGCATTTGGTTGATCCGGTTGCTTACGCATCTCCGTTGGCTCACTTGTTTACAGGTGGTTTGATGTTGGGAGCTATTTTCATGGCAACCGACTATGTTACTTCGCCTATGACTCATAAAGGTATGATTATTTACGGTGTGGCTATCGGTTTCCTGACCGTGGTTATCCGTTTGTTCGGTGCATATCCCGAAGGTATGTCTTTCGCTATATTCATTATGAACGCATTCACTCCGTTAATCAATACTTATTGTAAACCTAAAAGATTCGGGGAGGTCGTGAAGAAATGAAAAAACTAGAATCATCTTTGAAAAACATGGTTATCGTGCTGACAGGCGTAACCGTGGTAGCCGGAGCATTGCTGGGTTATGTGAATGAGTTGACAAAGGAACCCATTGCACAGGCTAATGCCAAGGCTTTGAGTGATGCCATTGCTATCGTAGTTCCGGGATTTGACAATAATCCTGCCGAAGCTCCTGAAACCATAGAATTGGAAGGCGTTACTTATAAGATATATAAAGCAACCAAAGGAGGAGAATTTATTGGTGCAGCCGTAGAGTCTTCTGCAAATGGTTTTGGTGGTGCGTTGAATGTATTGGTAGGTTTCGATAAAGAGGGTAATATTATAGACTATTCTTTGTTGAGTCATGCAGAAACTCCGGGACTGGGATCAAAGGCAGCCGATTGGTTTAAGAAAGGCGGCAAAGGCGATATTACTGGTATGAATCCGGGACAGAAAGCATTGGTTGTAAATAAAGATGGCGGTCAGATAGATGCAATCACTGCTTCTACTATCACGACACGTGCTTTTCTGAAAGCTGTGAATAATGCTTATGCGGCATATAGTGGCCAAAATGTGGATGGTTCCAGCGGTGCGACACAGCAGGTGTCTGAAACTGCTGCCGATGCCCCCAAAGCAGCTAAGGCACAATGTGAGGGAACTCAGGATTGTTGCGGACAAGCCTGTGACTCTGCTGCCTGCAAAGCTGCTTGTGGTGGTAAATGTGATCCTGCTAACTGCGACAAGGCGGACTGTAAAAAAGCAGAATGCCCAAAGCAAGATTGTAAAAACAAAAAATAAGGAAGGAGCAGACTATGAATAATTTTAAAGTATTGATGAACGGGATTGTCAAAGAGAATCCTACGTTTGTACTCCTTTTGGGTATGTGTCCTACATTGGGAACCACTTCTTCTGCCATCAATGGTATGGGTATGGGACTGGCAACCATGTTTGTGTTGATTTGTTCGAATGTGGTAATTTCATCTATCAAGAATCTGATTCCTGATATGGTGCGTATTCCTGCATTCATTGTGGTTATTGCATCATTTGTAACCTTGTTGCAGATGATTATGCAGGCATATGTGCCGGCGCTGTATGCTACTTTGGGATTGTTTATTCCGTTGATTGTGGTAAACTGTATCTTGCTGGGACGCGCCGAAGCGTTTGCCGCAAAGAACGGTCCTGTTCCTTCATTCTTTGACGGATTGGGTATGGGACTAGGATTTACACTTGCATTGACCATCCTTGGTGGTGTACGTGAGTTCCTTGGTACAGGTAAATTGTTTGATATCGCTATTATGCCGGAGCAATACGGAATGTTGATTTTCGTTCTCGCACCGGGAGCCTTCATTGCATTGGGTTACCTCATTGCGATTGTGAATAAACTGAAGAAAGCATAACCCGTAAAAAGTAAGAAAATGGAATATATATTGATATTTATCACCGCTATATTTGTGAACAACATTGTGTTGTCACAATTCTTGGGTATTTGTCCATTCCTCGGTGTATCCAAGAAAGTTGAGACAGCTACGGGTATGGGAGCGGCTGTTGCATTCGTGCTTACCATCGCTACCATTGTTACCTATCTTATCCAGAAATTCGTGCTCGATGCTTTCGGGTTGGAATATTTGCAGACCATTGCATTTATCCTTGTCATTGCAGCATTGGTACAGATGGTGGAAATCATTTTGAAGAAGGTATCTCCCGCCCTTTATCAGGCATTAGGAGTCTTTCTTCCGTTGATTACTACTAACTGCTGTATTCTGGGTGTGGCTATTTTGGTAATCCAGAAAGACTTTGATTTGTTGACGGGGGTGGTTTATGCCTTCTCTACAGCTCTTGGTTTTGCTTTGGCTATGGTGTTGTTTGCAGGTATCCGTGAACAATTAAGTTTGGTGAATATACCTAAAGGAATGCAGGGAATGGCTATCGCATTGGTTACTGCCGGTCTGCTGGCAATGGCATTCATGGGATTTTCAGGTGTAGACAAAGGCTTGGGTGTTTTGTTTGGAATAGAATAAATTCACTTCATCGTTAAAATAAACCGATTCAGAAGTCCGGAGCACAGCTTCGGACTTTTTTATTAGAAAGAAATCCATTGTTCTTGTCCGTAAATTCAATTTTTATGCTTATTTTTGCATTAGAATTAATAGAGAGATTAAATGGCTATGACCTTGATTGTACTCGCGGCCACTATGGGGAATAAATATGGTGGATTGAAACAGCTGGAGGGAATAGGTCCTAATGGCGAAACAATATTAGATTTTTCCATATATGATGCCGTAAGAGTCGGATTTAATAAGATCGTATTTGTCATAAGCAGACATTTTGAACAAGAATTCAAGAAACTGGTATCAGGCAAATACGAACATGTGGTAGAAGTGGAGTATGTTTATCAGGATGTGGAAACGATTCCTGAAGAAAAGCGTAATCCGAAGCGCAAAGCACTGTACGGTTCGGTAAGAGCTGTTCTGATGGGAGAAGAGTTGATTGACTCTCCATTCGGTGTGATAAATGCCGTGAACTTTTACCAAAGAGAAAGTTTTGAATTGTTATATAATAATCTGGTGATGTTGGGAGAAGCTGACTACCATAGTTTCAATATTTGCTACAGGCTGAGAAATGTATTGGCGGAAAGCGGAGGGGTTACCCGTGGTATTTGTGAAGTGGATGAAAAGGGATATCTGTTGTCCGTTACAGACCGTGTAGGAGTAGAACGGATAAGTGGAAATCCGATGTATCCTAATGAATTACATAAATGGGTGGCTTTGGATGACAACAGCTTGGTTTCAATGAATATGTGGGGATTTACTCCGCAGGTATTCGGTGAGATGAAGAAGGCGTTCGATAAGTTCATAGATGAGAATGGAATGGATATGAAAGCCCATTATTCTATTCCGGCTTTTATGAATGAGCGTATTGCTGACGGAGTCAGGGTGAAAGTGATTGAGACACCTGCCAGATGGATGGGATTGGTATCGCATGATGACAAGATACAAGTCCTGCTTCGTATCAATGATATGATACGAAAAGGGATCTACCCGTCGAAGTTGTTTTGAACCTATTAGAAAACGACAGAATATTAAGTATTATGAAAGAAAGAATTTTAGTAACAGGAGGAACCGGCTACATCGGTTCTCATACGGTAGTAGAGCTGCAAAATAGCGGTTACGACGTAGTGATTGTGGACAATTTGTCCAACTCAAGCGCCGATGTGGTAGATAATATAGAAAAGGTTTCAGGAATCCGTCCTGCATTTGAAAAGTTGGATTGCTTGGATCTTGAGGGAATGGATAAGCTGTTTACTAAATATCCGGGTATAAAAGGTATTATTCATTTTGCGGCTAGCAAGGCTGTGGGTGAATCGGTACAAAAACCGTTGTTGTATTATCGCAATAACTTGGTTTCATTGATTAACCTGTTGGAGTTAATGCCGAAACATGGAGTAGAAGGTATTATTTTTTCATCATCATGTACGGTGTATGGTCAGCCCGATGTTCTTCCTGTAACGGAAGAGGCTCCGATTAAGAAGGCTGAGTCTCCGTACGGTAATACAAAACAGATCAATGAAGAAATTATTCGTGATACAGTTGCTTCGGGATCGCCTATCAATGCTATTATGTTGCGTTACTTTAATCCTATTGGCGCACATCCCACTGCATTAATAGGTGAATTACCTAATGGGGTTCCACAAAATTTGCTACCTTATGTTACTCAGACAGCGATGGGTATTCGTGAAAAACTGAGTGTGTTCGGGGATGATTATGATACACCGGACGGTTCTTGCATCCGTGACTATATATATGTAGTGGATTTGGCGAAGGCTCACGTTATCGCAATGGATCGCATTTTGAATAACAAGCAGAAGGAGAAGGTGGAAGTCTTTAATATTGGAACGGGTAAAGGCGTTTCTGTATTGGAACTGATCAATACGTTTGAAAAAGCTACCGGTGTGAAACTTAATTATCAGATCGTGGGTCGTCGTGCCGGAGATATTGAGAAGGTATGGGCTAATCCTGATTTTGCTAATAAGGAGTTGGGATGGAAGGCAGAAGCCAATTTGGAGGACACTCTACGTTCGGCTTGGAACTGGCAGCTGAAACTAAGAGAAAGAGGAATTCAATAAGAATTAAGATATTTTTAGAAAGACCGATGAACAAAGGACGCTAGTGTGGCGTTTTATAGATGCAAATAACCTGAAACCCCTCTTGGATATGTGAATACCTGATTGGCGGTAGTTATGTTACTCAAAACATAGAGCAGGCTAAAAAATTGCATAGTAGTTTTGTCGTGTTTTATTTTGTGTTTGTGTTGTGGCTGTTCTCCGACGTGAGTCGGGGGACAGTTTTTTTTCTGACTATTTAGTTGTTTTTTAGTTATTTATGGCTATATTTGTCGAAAATAATCACGCACTGCTTTATGAAAACAAAATTTTGGATCATCTGCTTATCAGTTTTCTTTGTGTCTTGCTTGCGTAATATGCATGATATATATACGGGGGGAGAGGAAGAAGAGGAGGAAAAAATCAATAAAGACGATTTTTTTGATTTTACTACTGTCCGTAATAGTCAACTTATCATTGATTATGGCATGAAAGTACAGACTGCTTTTTATCTGTATGATGAATATCCTATGGAATTAGTTGGAAATACTTGGGAATTTAAAGATATAAATCCCATTTATGCCGCTTCGACTGATATGAATGGTAGATTTTTTTCAAAAGTATCTTTGCCGGCTTATTTGAAAAAGGTATGGTTGGTAACTGATAATGTGTTGGTCGTATCACCTGTTGAATTGGAATTTCTATCTGACGGACTAACCTTTAATTATGTTGATTATAAGGCACAACTGTCTGCTAACGGGCATTCTAGAGCGGTAATGGGAGGAGTGAGTTATCCTGACGGATATGATGTATTGGGTAATTGGAATGAAAATGGGGTTCCTGATTATTTGTTGCCTGAAAAGTTGGATATACCCGGTGCTTTTTTAGAGAGATGCAGTAATTTAAGCCGTTCTATAGTAGTAGATAATCGTAATTTGTTGGAAAGGTTTCCGGAACTACGTACTTCAGGGAGTAATGATATGGTAATAACTAAATCTACAGGTTTGGTCGCGACTTATTTTGATTTCTCGTCTACTGCGTGGGAGGATATGGTTGCTTATTATACTTATAAAGAAGGAGAGTCTGTGGACATAGCTACCATAAAAAAGACCATCCTGATTCCACGTTCCAGTAGGAATGCTCCTAAATCTTTAGTCGGTGAGCAAATAAAACTAAAATATTGGAATAAGGAACAAAGCAAGTATGAAGATGAATTTCCCCAAGGCACTCATATTGGATGGATTTTATTGGGAATGGGATTTGGAAAAGAAAAGGGTGTTTTTCCTCGTTATTCTAATCCTGCATATAACGATAATAAAGAGCAACGTTCAGTTTTGTTAAGTGATCCGGAACTGGACAATTGTTTCTTTATGGCTATGGAAGATAATGTGGACATGCGTTTTAATGATGTACAGTTTGCTATTATGGCGTCTGCTTCTTCTTCTGTAGAACCTACTCCTAATATACCGGATGAAGTAAATAAGGGTGAAATTTCGTATGTAGTCAAAGGGTCTTTGGCTTATGAGGACAATTGGCCTGATAAGAATGATTACGATATGAATGATGTTGTGATATATTATTCCAGTACAGTTGTGAAAGATAAATCTTCTAACGCATTGGTGCGCACCACTACTACTTTTACTCCGATGAATGATGGTGCTACTTATACAAATGGGTTTGGTTTTCAGTTGGATTACGTAGGGAAGGAGCATATAGATTTGGTGCAGGTGAGTCAAGAAGGTAATGTGATCGGAAAAAACTTTGAGCCGGGAATAGAAAAGCCTGTATTAATACTTTTTTCTGATATAAAGCCTGTTCTCAAAAAGCCTGTGACTGTAGTGATCGGATTTAAAAAATATGATAAAGTAAGCGACATGGATGCTTATCCGCCTTACAATTCTTTCATTTTTGTGAATAAACGTTCTCATGAAGTACATTTGTCAGGCTATAAGCCGACAAGCGTAGCTGATGAGAGTTTACGTGGTACGGGTAGTGATTTGAGTCAAGACTCCAATGGTATCCCAATGTATTATATAGCAGAAGATAATATGCCTTTCGCTATAAATATCAGTAACAGTGAATTTAGATGGCCTTCAGAGAAGGTGTCTATTACTACCTATTATCCCGAGTTTAAACAGTGGAGAGATTCTTTTAGTGCGGATTATAAAGATTGGTATTTACATCCTAAAGAATAATAAAGGGTGAAAGGCACTGTTGTTTTTGATAAATCGGACTAACAGGACTTTTTACTTGAAAAAATGTCACCTTTTGAAGCCAAGTGATTCAATCTTTTTGTACTTTTGCGGACAATATGATTTTATAAAGGAAAACTCACATGGATTCAGTCTTTATTACGACGCGTAAGCAACGGATTATCAGAGAACTAAGGGATTATATGTTGATTGCTCTTGGTATGCTGATGTATGCTATTGGATGGACCGTCTTTTTGTTACCTAATGATCTTCCTTCGGGTGCGGTGCCAGGTATTGCTTCTATTGTTTATTGGGCTACCGGTTTGCCGGTTCAGTACACCTATTTGGGAATAAACGGAGCATTGTTGATACTTTCTTTGGTTATTTTGGGATGGAAGTTTAGTGTGAAAACCATCTATGCTGTATTTGTGCTGAGTTCTATTCTGCCTATCATACAGGATTTGACCGGGGGAGAGTCTTTAATACATGACCAACCTTTCATGGCTTGTGTCTTGGGAGCCTTTTTCTGCGGAGGTGGTATTGGTGTCGCTTTTTCTGCCAATGGTAGCACAGGAGGTACGGATATTATAGCTGCTATTGTCAATAAGTATCGTGATATTACTTTGGGCCGGGTTATTTTGATGTGTGATTTGGTTATTATCTCTTCCAGTTATTTTGTATTGCATGATTGGGAGAAGGTGGTATATGGATATGTTGTCTTGTTTATATCCAGCTTTGTCTTGGATCAGGTAGTAAATAGTGCCCGTCAGTCAGTGCAATTCTTTATTATTTCTAAGAAGCATGAAGAAATAGGGCATCGCATAAATAAAGACCTTCATCGAGGAGTGACGTTCATTGACGGAGTAGGTTGTTATACCGGTGCGGGTGTGAAAATGATGTTTGTGCTGGCAAAAAAACGTGAGTCTACTACTATATTCCGTTTGATAAAAGATATAGATCCGAATGCATTTGTATCACAAAGTGCTGTCATTGGTGTATTTGGAGAAGGCTTTGATAGAATAAAGGTTAAATAAGAGTTCCGAAGTTAAAAAATAGAATAAGGGCGTTCTGAATGGACGCCTTTTTTTATGTCTGTTTTTTGAATGAACTTCAAAGGATATAAGACTTTGTTAACTGAATGAACTTTCATAATGTAAGTTTGTTGTCTGCTTTATCTCGAAAAATAAGTATAAAATAATATTTTGAAATTATATCAGATTATATTTTGATATCAAAATGTTAGTTTATACCTTTGCTGTATAAAATAAGAAATGATAAACTAATAAATAACCTGATCATGGAAACAAAACTTACAGAAGAAACCCGAGTAGAAAGTGATTTAATTGGTGCCCGCGAAATTCCGGCCAGTGCATTGTATGGTGTGCAGACTCTAAGAGGCATAGAAAATTTCCCAATAAGTAAATTTCATCTAAATGAATATCCGTTGTTTATCAACGGTCTTGCCATTACGAAAATGGCAGCTGCAATGGCTAACTATGAGTTAGGTTTATTGACTAAAGAACAAAAAGATGCCATAGTGTTGGCGTGTCAGGAAATCTTAAATGGTGAGCATCATGAGCAATTCCCGGTAGACATGATTCAGGGAGGTGCCGGTACTTCTACCAATATGAATGCTAATGAAGTCATTGCTAACCGTGCTTTGGAGATTATGGGACACAAACGTGGCGAGTATCAATATTGCTCTCCTAATGACCATGTGAACTGCTCGCAATCAACGAATGATGCTTATCCCACTGCAATCCATATTGGCATGTATTATTCTCATCTTCGTTTTCTGCCTTATTTGGAATCGCTGATTGGTGCATTCCATAAGAAAGGAGAAGAGTTTGCGCATATCATCAAAATGGGGCGTACTCAGCTGGAAGATGCCGTTCCTATGACTTTAGGTCAGACATTCAATGGTTTTGCCAGTATATTGAGAGATGAAATTCGTCATTTGAATGAAGCTGCGGCAGACTTCCTGACAGTAAATATGGGTGCTACCGCTATTGGTACAGGCATTTGTGCGGAACCGGGATATGCGGAAAAATGTGTGAAAGCATTGTGTGAAATTACAGGTTTTGATTTCAAATTGTCGTCAGATTTGGTAGGAGCTACTTCAGATACTTCCTGCTTGGTAGGTTATGCTTCAGCTTTAAAAAGAATAGCCGTAAAGGTAAATAAAATATGTAATGATTTACGTTTGCTGGCTAGCGGACCGCGTTGTGGCTTAGGAGAATTCAACCTTCCGGCTATGCAACCGGGATCTTCTATAATGCCAGGTAAGGTGAATCCGGTGATTCCTGAAGTGATGAATCAGATTTGTTATAAGGTAATGGGTAACGAACTATGTGTGACTATGGCTGGCGAAGCTGCCCAAATGGAACTGAATGCTATGGAACCGGTGATGGCACAGTGTTGTTTTGAATCTGTAGATTTAATGATCAATGGTTTTGAAACCTTGCGTACACGTTGTGTAGAAGGTATTACTGCTAATGCGGAACGTTGCAAGATTGAAGTGCATAACAGTATTGGTGTAGTAACCGCATTGAATCCGATTATTGGTTATAAAAACTCTACAAAGATTGCAAAAGAAGCGTTGGAAACAGGTAGAAGTGTTTATGAACTGGTCTTGGAACATGGTATTTTAAATAAGGAAGAGTTGGATACAATCCTAAGTCCGGAAAACATGTTGAAGCCGGTAAAATTGGATATCAAGCCTAGAAGATAAATTTATTTCACCACAGACTACAGGAAGGTAAAGAACTTGTTTCATGAAGCCGGCTTCAATATTTGTAAAGCCGGCTCCATGAGTGGTGGCACCAGTTTTATTTCTGCCGATAAATTGATTTCTAGAAATCCGGTATAGTGGTTTGCCACTGCTATAGCGTATAAATTGTTTTGCCGATATTTTATCGGCAGACAGTTTGTATAGCCTGTGGTATATTTTTTTAGAACTTTCTGAATGTGAGGCGTGCATAATCAGATTTCAGAATTAGTTTCTTGCCTGTTGCTTTTTCCACCTTAAGATGATTAATAGCTTGATTAAGTCCGAAAGGTTTCAATTCATTCAGTGTCGTTAGTTTTTCTTCATCTCCCCGGTGGCGGAATTCACTCATGGTTACCTCATCTCCTTTATAAGAGAAACGTCCGATATGAGTGCCTCCATTTCCACCTTTGGCACTGATTTCCACCAAATGTAACTGGATACTATAATAAATGCGGTTACATTCTTCTATTTTCCCATTAGTATATTCTATAGTCATTAATTGCCATCTGCCATCTAATTTGCCATTGATGGGAGCTTTGTCACAACTGCTGATTCCCAGCATAAAGAGTATGAATAATAATATTTGTTTCATATGTTGATTGGGTTGACAGTTAAAATTTCTATTTATTGCCCGATTTGATAATTCCTTGTTTGCGGATAACCAGCATTCCACCATAATTATTTCCAAGTAAGTTGCCGCGATCCATAGCTCCGGATACAGTGAAACTCCATCCTTTCAGTTGTTGTGGAGCATAAGTTACTTCAAACAAAGAGTTGAATTGTTTCTTGATCTCATTCAGAGGATTATCATAAGTACCCCAATGGCGGGAGTAGGAGAGCAGCATACGATAACTTAGCGACTGACAGGGGGAACCGCAGAATCCTATGTGATGTGCCAGTACACGATTGCTGATAAAAGTAATCTGTCCGTTCTTGTTGTAAATAGGTCCGGGAAGTAAAGGATTACCTATTCCCATTCCCCAATGCTGCCATCCTTGATAGAGGTAGTGATTATAATAATTATCTTTAGCACTGATTTGCTCTTCAAATTCCCCCCAAAAGGAATCATACAGCATAGGTCCGGTTTGATCTTTTGTTCCTAATCCTTCGTATACAAAAGTATCAATGAAGCGGTTTTTGGGAAAAGTTATTTCCAGTCCGATGTGTCCGTCTTTCCAACGTCCGTATTGGAAAAACATTTGGGAGTGGTCGTCGAAATAATGTTCATAATAGATCTTTACCTTCCACCGGTTAAGATAAGCTGTTGCGGCAAAATTCCAGCTACCGACATGGTTTCCGTAGATGTTTACTTGTTCGCCTTCGGGTGTGGTATCATCTCCGGCCATAGGAACCAATACACGCATAAAGTCAACAAACCGGGTAGGCATATCTATTACAGGCTCTTTTTGTCCTGCAATATATTGGTCTCCGCCAAATTGGGCGGACATTTGTATTCCTCCTTCAAATTCTACCGGAAAATGTTCTTTGTTTCCTACTTTGGCGAAAAGCGATTTACTGTGGTAAAGTACATCAATGGTATATGGGTTGCCTATGGAGGTGAAATGTTTCTGCCATTTGTCATCAGTAAAACGTCCATAGGCTATGTGTCCTTTCAAGTGAAGCCATTTATGGGTACCTGGTATGGCTACATAATCGGGAACTTCCAGGCGTATTTGGGGAATGGGGCGGGCATTATTTGATTCTACCATACCTCCGCTGCTTAACTTGGAATTCTTTAACTCGGGCAAGCGTTCTTTGCTGCCGATACTCAGGTTCAACCATCGGTAACTGAGGTCTGCATAGGCTTGTTGGATGATGAAGGAGGAGGTGAAATTGTAGGCGGTTGCCAAATCCAGTCCTGCACTGAAGCCGAAATGTTGGTTTAATGGCATTGTATGTGCAATCCCTGCCCGTAAATAACCATTTTCGGTATTGGCAGAAGATAAACCTTGCCTGTTGGCAGTAAGCCACATCGGCGCGTAGGTTCCTTTACCCGATGTTCCTCCCATCTCAACGGTATATTCTGTTTTGACAGGGAGTTGGGCATTGGTGTGCTGCGTAATAGATATTAACAGAAATTGTAATAAGAATAGTTGTATTTTCTTCATTTAGTTTATGTGTTTAGTGCTAAGCTTGCTAAAACGAAATCGGTTTATCAGTCTGCCATCCCGAACTTTTGTGAAAAATTTGGACTCTAATCATTTTATGTATATGAAAAGTTTCACTAATGTTCAGAATGGCCGACTGTATAATCATATCAGCAGGAATTTTGGCATATTTATTTTCCTCCGGCAGGCAGGTTTTTCAGCCAGTAATCAGCCATTGTCTTTCGCAGATGCAAGCTGGTTCCCTCGCCTTCGTAAATTCCATGGGAACGCATCGGGTAAGAAATCTGTGAGAAGATTTTTCCGTGCCGTACCAGTTCATTGACCAACATTTCACAATTCTGATAATGGACATTGTCATCTCCTGTACCGTGAATTAACAGCAAGTTGCCTTTCAATCCTGCTGCATACGAGATGGGAGACCCTTTGCGGTAACCCTCCGGATTATTTTGAGGAGTATTCATATAACGTTCTTGATAAACCGTGTCATACAGACGCTGGTCGGCCACAAAAGCAATGGCAATACCTGTGTGGAAAACATCGGGATAACGGAACATACTGTTCAGCGTCTGGCTGCCTCCGCCACTCCAGCCGGTGATACCGATGCGTGCGGTGTCAATGAAAGAGTATTGACGTGCCAAGTCTTGGATGCCTCTTGCCTGATCTTCACTGGCAAAGGTTCCGACTTCTCCATAAATACATTTGCGCCATTCGCGTCCACGGGGTGCATTGGCACCACGGTTCTCGATGCTGACTATGATATACCCCAGGTTTGCCAAGTACTGGTGCCATAAACTTCCTCCGCTCCATACATCCTGCACGGTGGCGTTGGCAGGTTCTCCATAGACATCAATTATGACCGGATATTTTTTGCTGGGATCAAAGTTTACGGGTTTGATCATCCATGCATCCAGTTCCAGTTCTCCTGAACGGGTTTTTACAAATTCTTTCGGTTGCAGCCCCAAGGCTTTGTATTGCTCCTTGGCTTTTGCATTGTCAGTAATCAGACGTATACTTTTATGGGCAGGGAAAGACACCATGTCGATTACAGGGGGAGTTTCCGAGTTACTGAATGTATGGACTGCCCATTTGCCGGACGGTGACATGATATAACGATGTTGCCCGCTTTGGTCAACAGGACTTAGCCGCTTTACCTCTCCATTGCCGAAAAGACGTGCCCGGTAGAGATAGCGCTGGGTGAAGTTGTCGGGAGAGGCGATAAAGTACACAAAACCTTTATCCATATCCGCACCTACTTCTTGAATATAATCAAAAGCTCCTTGGGTGATGGGCTTGATTTCTTTACCATCATGGCTTACACGATACAGGTGGCGCCATCCGTCACGTTCGCTTTCCCAAGTGAAATACTTGTTCCCTTTCAACCAACGCACATTGTCATTCGTTTCCAACCATGCGGCATCTTGATCGGTAAAGATATTGACGGGGGTATTTTCACCTATTTTCGCAATCCATACTTTATTGGTGTTTTGGGCACGGTTCATTTGCTGGATGAACAGTTCGTTGCAGCCCGGAATGAATTCCATACGTGGAATATAGTGGTTGCGTGCATCACCTGGAAGAGCCAGCCAAGTGGTGTTTCCACCGTCGGCTGATACATAGCCTACTTTTACAGCGGAGTTTGCTGTTCCGGCTTTAGGGTAGGGAAAACGTTGGATTTTAGGATAAATGGAATCTACATTATTGATGATATCAAACCATCCCGTACCTTGGGTATCGCTTTGCCAATAGGCTATGTATTGCCCGTCGGGACTCCAGCGGAAACCGTCGCGGCAGTTGAATTCTTCTTCGTATACCCAGTCGAATGTTCCGTTTACAATTTCATTATTTCCGTCTTGAGTTAGTTGGTTGATTTTCCCGTCAACCAGACTCTCTACATAAATGTTGTTTCTGGAGACATATGCTACCCGGCTGGCATCCGGCGAGAACTTGGCGAACATCAAGGTAGCTTCCGGCAAGCTTTTGCCCAATTGTTGCAGTTTGCCGTCTTTCAAATTAAGCACCCAGTAATCACCGCGGGTATCATAACGCCATACGCGACGGGTATTGGTATAGATCAATACTTTGGAGTTATCCTCGCTGAATACGAAATTGCGGACAGAGATAGGTTTTCCTGTTTGCGGATTCAGAAGCATATTGGCAGGGATCAGCACTTCTTTGGAATTGTCCTTTGCTTTGTAGGCAGTGACTTCGTATGCTCCCTCGGCATTTTTCTCTATTTTGGAATAACGTTCTCCATCTTTCATCCAGTTCACGTTACTTCCGCCTTCTGTCTTGATCAGTCCTCCGTATACGGCCTCCTCCAATGTGGGGATACGTTGCGCATGAGTTGTGGTTCCGAAACAGAATAAGCATAAGACTAATGTAAATAAGTTCTTTTTCGTCATAGTTATTATGAATCTTTTACTAAAAAATAGATGTCCATTTGAAAACACAAGTATGTATTGGGACTCCGGATATCTGTTTTCAAAAAACGGGCGTCTATTTTAGAAAAACGGACGCCTGCTCTTTTCTTTTTTATTTAATTCCTAATTTCTGTTTGATTGCAGCCGGAATAGCATCTTTATGCACCATGAGGAAAATAGTCTTGGCACGTACATAGCTTTCGGACATATTCAGATAACCGCCAAATGTATTGCGTTCTGTACCCCAAGAATTTTTGGTGATATAGTATTTGGTCCCGTTCTGGTCTTTGGTAATACCGGTAAGATGCATCAGGTGGTCATCTGTAGTGACAAATGCTTCATAACCTTCCTGACGGACTTCCGGAGTGACATTTACTTCGGGACACGGTTTTTCAAATTTGTAGGCTTCCGCCAGCATCTCTCTTTGTTCTTTAGGGTCCATTTTCTCAAAACGTGCACGGTCGGAACCCGAGAGATCTTCCGCTTTTTTCACTACCGGATTGATGGCTACACCATTTTTGAATGAAAAACCTTTTTCACTGACATCACCGTCCCAACATACGGTATATCCGTGGGTCAAAGCATAGTCGGCAACTTCCATCATTTCGTCCAGCGGAAGATTGTACATTTGTTCATTTTCCCAATTGTCGGGTACTTCCGGAGAGAATTTCTGGTAATACGGTTTGTGAGTGAAACTAGTCAGTTCGATATAATCGTCCATGTTCAAACCCAGACTTTCGGCAAAAGATTTCGGAGTGTACTCTTTTCCTTTGTAAGTGAACTTTTCAGGAAGTTCTCCTAGATAAGTATCGAAAAGGTTGTTGATCAGCTTGTAGTATTCCGGGCTGCGACGTTTCATCTTAACGGCTGTGTTTCCTAAAGCGTTGATATATCTCACCATTTCGCCATGGTTATGTTTCTCTGAGTTATAGTTGATTCCGTGATATACTTCCTCGGGTACGATACCCACTTGGTTGAAAGCATTCTTCCATGTGTGTGAAAGGCTTCCTTGTCCTAAATTCCCGTTGCCTCCCCGGTAATAGTTGTCTTCCAATTGGTTCAAGTACTTTTGGCGTACAATGAACATTTCAGAAAGATCATATTCCCCTTTGCCCATACGGAGCAGTTCGGATTCCATGAACGAAGTGGTGGCAAAGCACCAGCAAGTTCCGGTAGAGGCCTGATTTTTGACTGGAGTTGCTTTCTGTGATGCAACAGTCGTGAATTTGTAACCACTTTCTTGTGCATACATGGCTGATGCACAGCATAGCAGTGCGGCTAGTGTGAATACTTTTGTCTTCATAAGTTTGTTTTTAATATGATAAGGTTAACAATTAAAAGCCGAAGCGTGACTCAATCCAATATTGGTTTGCCATTTCGTCCCAGCGAAGGATGGTGGCGCCTATAAAGTCTGCCGTGTAGTCTGTGAGATAAGCACGGGCTGCTTCTTCCCCTTTAGATTGAAGGATACTTTGGTATTGTGCTTCCACAAATGGAAGTTCCCGTTGTCCTTTTTCCTCGAAATGACGAATATTTTTTTCCATTACTTTGCGGGCAGTTCCCCATCTTACAGCAGCCAGTTTGTTGGCGCGGCGATAGTGCCATAAGGCGGCGTCGTCGCGATAGCGGTGGTTACCGCAGATTTTATACATAGCAGGGAAATCAGTAATGCCACAGAATACCGGAACGCGCGGGCTTTGTCCGGGGTTGTCCATAGAGAACCATACCACACCGCCTACTGCATCGGGCAGCCAGTTGCGCAATTGGATAACTGTAGAATAAGCACATTGCGGAACTGCGATATTGCGTACTGATTTCACAACTCCCTTTTTAATACCGTTCAGCATATTCAGTTCATCGCCACGCATCCACGGATTGGCTTTCGGGCTGATAATGGTGTCTACTTTTCCGGTTTTTCTATCTTTTACCGTAACTTTCAGATTCTGTGTCATATCCAGCGGCGTTCCTTCGTATGTTTCCCGGAGCAATGCCATAACATCGGTTACAGATACTTGCTTGTCGGGTTTTACACTGATAGGCAGTTCTTCTGCTTCATAATCAAGCTTTAATGACGGTGCCAGTGCATTCAGGATAAAGTGCTCGCGGGTGCTGAAGGATTTCAGTTGGCCGGAGTAATTCTTTCCGCTATAAGCTTTCCAAAATTTAAAAGGCTCTTTTCCATCCCAATATCCTAATTTTTTAGCCACGTCAAATACATTTTCGGAAGCCATATAGTGGTCGGGATCTTTCAGATTGAGGGTGCTGATTCGCGAGATGTTGGCAGATACGCCTACATGATCATCCGGAATACGGACTGCCGCCCATACTCCGCCAATGTTATCTTTTCCTTCTCCGAAGACTTCGAAGTGCCATACTTCATCAGGATCGGCAATGGTCAGACATTCGCCGCTGTCGCCATAACCGTATTGTTTTATGAGATCTCCCATCAGGCGGATAGCCTCACGGGCTGTTGTACAGCGTTGCAATGCCACACGTTGCAATTCTTCAATCATAAACATACCTTTGGGATTTTCCAGATCCCTGCGTCCGCTTACGGTAGTTTCACCTATCCCCAGCTGCTTTTCGTTGATGCAAGGGTAGGAGGTGTCCATGAAGGCATATGTTTTTCTAGCTTGTGGTATTTGCCCCTTGATTTTTACATTAGTCTGGTCGGCTACAAACTCGGTATGCATACGGCCATCGTAAATATTCATTACAGTATCCCTTTCATAACTTTCTGCCGGAACCATGTTTACCCAGGTTCGGTACCAGCTGTCGCATGTATGACTGGTTATAACTGATCCATCGGTAGTTGCTTTCTTTCCTACCATAATGCTAGTGCAGCTTTCCGGATCCTTTGTGTAATTCGTTTGGGCTGTGACACTTTGTGCCATGACTAAACCCAGGATTGTTAAAGAGGCTAGTAGTTTCATAAAGGTCGTTTTATTACTATTGCGTTTCAAAAGTATATAAAAAAAACTATTATTCAGAACTTTATCGGTTTAATTTTGTAATTTATGTCTAATAATCCAGCCTTTTTTGTATTTTTGCAGCAAATACAAAAATTGGGAGCACATGACAACTAGTATAGACATAGCTAGAAGGATAGCAGAAGTTAACCATCCTCTCAGTAGAGAAAGTGTTCACGCATTAGCCGAAATCTTAGTTTGTAGAAAATATCGTAAAGGGGAGATTGTTTTGCAGGCCGGTGAGGTTTGTAAATCGATGTTGTTTATAGAAAAAGGAATGCTCAGACAATTTTATTATAAATATGATAAAGATCTGACTGAGCATATCGGTTATGAGAACGGAATGATTATTTGCATAGAGAGTTATTTTAAACAGGAGCCCACCCGCTTGATGGTGGAAACTTTGGAAGCCTCCGTGGTATGGGAGTTACCCCGTGTGGAAGTGGAGAAATTGATAGATCAATATCACGATATCGAACGTCTTTATCGCGGTTTTATCGAACATTCTTTGATAGAGTCACAGGTGAAGGCGGACGCGCTTCGTTTTGAACCGGCTCATGAACGTTATAACAGATTGTTGCAGCTTCATCCCGAAATATTGAAGCGTGCGCCTCTTGTGTACATCGCTTCCTTATTACAGATGACTCCCGAAACCTTGAGCCGTGTCCGTTCTTCCTTGCTTTAGAATTGATAAATCAATCCTAGCCGGGTTTCAAAGGTCTTATATTTTATGTCCTCATGGTAGGAATAATGTGTGTGGCGGTAGTAATAGGACACTTCCATATTGGCTTTGAAGTGGGAGCTTAGATTCAGCTCGATAATCGGATTCACTACAGCGAGCATTACATTTCCTTTGTCTCCCTGCGCATTCAGATAGAGCGGATCTATTGTTTCCAAATCCTTGTGTTCGTATCCTTTCCAGGTAAAAATCTGGTAAAGATGCATATTCAGTGCGAACATGCCGTAACGGCCGAAGTCCAGAATGGTGTTGTTCTTTATGCTGTATCCGCTTCCCATATTGTAATTGCGGTCTATTACGTTGTAATAGTCGGTAAGGCTTCCACCCAGCAGGATGGCACTCAGGAACACACGCTGTTCCAAATTTACCAGGCTGTTCATTCGGGGGAATTTATAAATCATACCCGGTCCCACACTGGCAGCTTCCGAAATCTTGTAAGGGATACGCCCCGATCCGTCAATCACTTCCTCGGAATCAAAATAGTTGAAGTGCTGGAAGATACCGAACATCATTTCCATGCCGGTAGTGGTTTTCAGGGGAACACCCCATAGTTTGCCCATCAGGTTGATCTGGCTGATAAGAGGCTGGTTCCCGGAAAGACCGAAGGTGGCCCGCGCGGTGAAGTAATCGTATGGGCCGTCATTCACTTTATCGAAGGCATCTCCGTATTGTACCCGGAATTCAAGGTAGGGATTGTGCTCTCCACGGAACAGGTAATTGTCATCGGCCAGATAACGGTCACCGGCACCTATGGAAAAGTGTACCGGAATGCGGTCGTAATCGTGGTATTTGTAATGAGAGCGTTTTACTTTCCACATCTCGCCGGTTATCATTCGGTTCAATCCCCGCATGGGGCAGATCAAGGTTCCCAAAAACTCGCGGGTGAAACGTGAGAAACCACGCTTGGAGTCGTCCAGTACCAAAGAAGACATACGGTGCGTTACTTCTCCCAAGGCGATGCCGCCTAGGGTGGTTGCCATCAGGTCATTGATGGCGGGCGGCTCCACTTCTGCGGCTATTTCCCACATCAAACTACCAGCAAAGGCGTATGGAGCCGATTCCCAAAAGGTAAGTCCGTTGCTGCGTGCTGCATTGAAATAAAGATTTCCGTGATAGGGGTGGGCGAACAGGTTGGTGGAGAATTGGTCGTTATCCCATACAAAACCATGCTTGATATTGCGTCGTATGCTGCCGATACTGATTTTGGCAAAGTCTTCGTTCATTACATAACGGTCGAATGCCCATACTCCGACATTCATTCCGAAAGTTTCGGCGGCGGCACGCCAAGGGTGTTTTTTTTGCAGGCGAGGATCGGTGAATGTATACATGGAATCGGGGCGGTGGAGCATCTGGGCTGTGACGTTCCCGGCACTTAATGCCAGCAGGCAGACTAATGCGATATGCTGTAGTTTCATACTGTATGGATTAGTTTATACTAGGGTGACGGGGCTGCTTAAAACAAGATAACACCTGCTTCGAAAATAGGTTTTTTTTCGTAGAACTTATTTTTATCATAGTAGCGCGTCATGCCGTAACCACCCGATGCAAAGAAACTGATTCTGGATTTGAATTTATATTCCAGATTGATACGGGCTTGCAATGAATACATGCGTTCCGGTGTTTCCGCATCTTCATTTTCAAAGTTTTCTATATGGAAATAACCTAAGTCGCCACTTAGTTCCAGTTTGGAGGCGATGGGATAGTAAAGACCGGCACGGTAGAACACACAGCCCGAAAATTTGTCATTCAAATCCAGATAGTGTGTACCGATACCCAGCATGGTATAACTCCGGCGGTTTTTAAAACGCACGGCAGCATTCAGTTTGCTGGTGTTACCTGCAAACAGCATCATCTGGATACGGGTTTTGGGAGTGATATTCACCAAACCTAGTTTATGGGCGGTAGTATCCTTGCTATGGTTGATGATTCCTATTTGTATTCCTTTTACATTCCCGCCACACAGGTTGAGTAAACCGATTTGCGCGCCGCTTACTTCTCCGGCGTAGTTGCCGGGAGCGAACTGCACACCGCGTAACTTGCCTTGGCAAACATTGGTCAGTCCTGAGAATTGCAGGGCATTTTCCGTCTTGACGGCGATATTTACCGCACCGCAAAGCTGCAAGCCTCTGATTTCTCCGGCAGCGATATTGCTGATGGCGGAGAATTGCATACCATTCACGTTTACACCTACATTACCAATGGCTGAGACTTGAGCGCCTTTGGCTTTTCCGCCACTGATATTGAGCAGGGTGGAAACTTGTGCTCCGTTCAGTTTCTCGGCAGATACGTTCATCAGTCCGCCGATAGCGATGCCATTTTGTGATTTTCCGGCAATGTTGGCCAAGCCGGCTATCTGAACTCCTTGGGCTTTGTTGCCGGCCAGATTCATCAGACCGCCGATGGTAACTCCTCTTGATATGTTTCCGGCAATGTTGCCTAATCCGGAAATTTGGATACCGTTGGCTTTCCCTCCGGCAACATTCATCAGTCCGCTGAGCATGATGCCATTGGCATTGCCTCCGGCTACATTGGCAATACCTCCCAGTTGGAAACCGGAGGCGTGGCGTCCGGTAATGCTGGCAAGGCCGGAGATTTGGAAACCCGTCATATCGTTTTGTACAACACTGGATACAGCGTTGATACCGATTCCTTTCAGTTGATAGATATTTGTAAGCAGACCGATATTCAGATAAGTGGTTTTGACACTGTCTTTCTTCGCGGAAATGTTCAAGGAGATGTTGGGGCCTTTTTTAAGCTTGTCCTTTTTCTGGGCAAAAGCAGGAGTTGACATACCTGCACAATATCCTAAAAGGAGTATTGCTGCTATACGCATATTCATTTTCATACATTTTTAGTTTCTTGGGTGCAAATGTAATAAAAATGTAGATATAAGGGGGAATTATGGGGAGAATTGATCGGGGTGCAAGAGTAAAATTATGTTTTGTTTTGTCTCCTTTCACGTATCATGATCCAGGTGTCCATATATGCGGATGTATAACCTGTAACATCTATAATGTATAGCCTGCAACATCTATAATCTTCAGACTTATACATTATATATGTTGCAGGCAGGTTCTTTTTCTGTCAGGTGTTATTTTACTTCCTGATATAAGAAACGTTTGATACTCTTTTTAGGAGTTTTCTCGAATTCTTCCGGATAGATTTTTACACGGGCTATTTGTGAATATGCAGGAAGTTCTGTATTCAAGTTGATACGGTTCTCTTCCATAGCCTGTGCTATCGCGTCATTATCCAGCCCATGAGCAAAGGCATCGTCGAAATCGGGATAAACCAAAGCCGCCAGTTTGCTGTCTGCCTGCTGTATGATAATGCTTTCTGAAACGAACGGCATGTTATTCAATTTATCTTCAATCTCTTCCGGATAAATATTCTGTCCCGATGGACCCAACAGCATGTTTTTGCTGCGTCCCTTGATGGTAACGTTGCCTTCCGCATCCATAACACCCAGGTCGCCGGTATGCAACCAGCCGTCCTTGTCTATTACCTCGGCGGTAGCTTCGGGATTCTTGTAATAGCCTAACATTACATTAGGTCCTTTGCATACTATCTCACCTACTATATTCTCAGGGTCGGGGCTCAATATTTTGACTTCCATACGGGGAGCCGCCTTTCCGCAGGAACCCGGCTTGAAATATTTCCAATCTTCATAACAGATAATCGGAGCACACTCAGTCATGCCATATCCCACGGTATAGGGGAAATCTATACTTTTCAGGAACTGCTCTATTTCTTGATTGAAGGCGGCACCTCCTACAATAATTTCATAGAAATTACCTCCGAAGGCATTTATCATCTGTTCGCGGACTGTGGCTTTGATTTTATCATTGATGATAGGAACTTTCAGTAAAATCTTCATAGCCGGGGTTTCCAGTTTGGGCAGTACATTCTTCTTGATGATTTTTTCGATAATCAATGGAACGGCTACTACCAGATTGGGTTTCACTTCGGAAAAGGCTTGGAAGATGATTTTCGGACTGGGGGTACGGGTCAGGAAATAAATATGGCATCCCACACAGAATTCATAAAGGAACTCGAAAGCCAGTCCGTACATGTGTGCCATAGGGAGCATGGAAACCAGCTTGTCACCCGGATTCATTTTCAAGACATCAAAAGCGAACTGGGTATTCGACCACAATGCGCGGTAAGGAATCATCACTCCTTTGGAATAACTGGTCGTGCCGGAAGTATAGTTGATCACAGCCAGTTCTTCCGGTGTATCCCGGCGGTAGCTGACATGTTCCCGGCGGAAATTGCGCGGATATTTCTTTCCGAACAGTTCGTTCAGATGATCGCGTGCATAGTCCAATTTGGAACTGCGGGAAACTAGCAGGGTATAGTCATTCATCAAGATAACCCCTTCTAACAACGGCATGGCATTTTCATTCAGATTTTCCCATACCATATCGCCCACCATCAGCAGGCGTGCTTCCGAGTGATTGACTATATTATGAATGTTGTCCGATTTGAATTCGTGAAGAATGGGAACAATCACTGCCCCGTATGTAACGGCAGCCAGGAAAGTAACTCCCCAATGAGAACTGTTGCGGCCACAGACAGCTATCTTGTCTCCTTGCTTGATGCCGCTTAATTCGAAGATGATGTGTAGCTTTTCTATTTTGCGGGCTACATCTTTATATTGTAATGTGGCACCTTTATAATCTGTAAGGGCATCCAAGTCCCAGTTTTTCTTTATACTGTCTTCCAGGAAGGCAATAAAACTCTGCTCCATTGTATATACTCTTTTGTTTATATTTTGCACAAACTTTAATCAAATGTGCAAATATAAGACTTTCTTTGGAGCATACAAATTAAACAGAAGGAAAAATAGTGATTAGTGGTTAGTGGTTAATGAGCTGCGCTGTGATGTCGCATGGATATGAACCACTAATCACTAACCACTGATTTTTATTCTTTGCTGCTGAAATACTTCATGAACTGTGTACGTTCAAACGGATTGCTGGCTCCGGTAGACAGTGCGTTCATCGAACTCTTGAATTCGCTGATGTCCTTGTAGCCTTGCCGGTTCATCCATTGGGTCATTTCATTTGTCATATCTGCAATGACCTGATTGCCTCTTTGGTAGATGACACTGCACAGTTCTACAGCGGAAGCGCCTGCCAGAATTGCTTTGACTATCGCTTTTCCATCGTGCACACCGCCCGAAATGGCATAATCTGTCTGAGGAACTTGTGCCGAAGCGATAGCAGTCCAGCGCAGTCCGTTGGACAAGTCGGCAGGAGTACTGAATACATCGCCTGCAGAATATGTCATGGTGTCGATATTGATATCCGGCTGGTAGAATCGGTTGAACAATACCACAGCATTGGCTCCGTTGGCATAAAGTTGGTTGATCAGTGCGATGGGGTTGGTCAGATTGCTGCCCAGTTTCACAATGACGGGGATGGAAATCTGTTTCTTGATACTGCTTACGATATCGATATGACGCTGTTCGAAAGAACCGTATTGATATTCTTTTTCGGTCTGCAAGGAAAGGATGTTGATTTCCAGTGCGTCGGCTCCTGCTGCTTCCACGGTACGGGCAAAGTCTGTCCATTCTGAGTTGCTGAAGCAGTTGATGCTGGCAATGACAGGAATGGTGCAAAGCTTTTTAGTCTGTTCAATCAATGAAATATATTCGTTCAATGCATGAGAGCGTACATATGTGCTCAAGTAGTCATCTCCTTCGGGAGAGCCATAAGTAGCCATGTGATGTGCTTCCATCATGATCTGCTCTTCGAAAACTGATTTCAAAACAATGGCTCCGGCGCCTGCCAGCTCCAGTTTCTTGTTCTTTTCAGCGCTGTTTGTAAGGCTGGAACTGCTGATGATTATAGGATTGCGCAGTGACAACCCGGCAAAAGTGGTTTTTAATTGAGTCATATAAATAGTAGTTTTAATAGTTTCGTTCTCCAAAGATTTTGCTTCCTACCCTGACTAGTGTACTTCCGGCTTCCACTGCCAGCGGATAATCGTGTGACATACCCATGGAAATTTCTTTAAAGTATTCTGAATCAGAAAAATAGTTCTGCTTTATTTCTTTGAAGAATGTATTTAAGGAACAAAATTCTCTTTTGATTTGTTCGTCGTCATCCACATTGGTCGCCATACCCATCACTCCTGATAAGCGGACATTTTTCAAATCCTTCCATCCGCCTGTATCCAGCATTTCCCTGCATTCGTCAAAAGAGAAACCGAACTTCGTTTCCTCTTGGGCGATATGTATCTGCAATAAACAAGGGATGACGCGATGGACTTTGGAAGCTTGTTTATTGACTTCAACCAACAATTTATACGAGTCTATGGCATGTATCATAGCTACATAAGGGGCCATGTATTTGACTTTGTTTGTTTGCAGGTGGCCGATGAAATGCCATTCAATGTCTTTGGGCAGGGTTTCATATTTCTGAGTCATTTCCTGCACGTGGCTCTCACCGAAAATACGCTGGCCGGCAGCATACGCTTCTTCCAACGCCTCGTTGGGATGGAATTTGGATACGGCTACCAGGCGGACACCCGCAGGCAGTTCGGAAAGAACTTCTTTTAAATTTGCTTGAATGCTCATTATCTGTTATACTTTCTATTTTTTTATCAGGCTTTATTCGGTTTTTCCGGCATCCGGAAATTCAGGTTTCACATCCGGTTCGGCTTCGTATGGGTAAACATCCATGATGGCGGTTTCGGCTACGGACGCAATCACGTAGTCTGCCATTGTACCTTTCATTCCTTCGTCCAGTTTCTTTACAGCGTCGCGAAGGTCGGAAGCTTGTACCAGTACGGTAGTGGAGGTCTTTTTCTCTGCTCCGCTTTTTTCGTCCAGCGTAATGAAGAACAGCTTGCACTTAAACCAGCGGTCGGCTGCATCTTCTTCAGAGGGGAACAGTTCGCTGTAGTTGGCGCGTTTGATGTCCGAAACAGTGAACTCACCGCTGATATACGGAGTGATTTCTTCAATAATACGGGCTTCTGCTTCAGTAAAGCTCAGCGCGTCAACCAAATAGGGTTCCGTTACTTTCTTGTTCATGCCGTTTTCCATGACTTTTTCGTAACGTATCTTACATTCAAACCAAGTATGCATCATAAAAGTTTATTGTTTTATTGAATATTAAATTGGATACAAAGATACAATTTATTTAATCTTCGTCTCCCATTTTACTTAATTTCTTCATGCTTTCCTTATTCCACTAGTTTGCAGCTGTTCAATTGCATGAATTCGTGAATCACTTTTTCATGATCGCCCATTAATATGATGTGATGGTTACCCAAAGGATTACGCATAAAATAGTCTACGGATTTGTCCAGTTTGATTCTTGCCTGGGTGCGGCAGGCATTGATGTAGTTGGTATTTTCTATCAGTTGGCCTGTGGAAACGAAATACTCGTCCAGACACTCTCCCGCGCATTTTATCATCGTGATGCCTCCTGGATGCAGAATACCCTGTATGGCTATCCCGGTCTCCGTTTCAAAATGATTCCGGATGATAAACTGATCCACCATTTTGGTGGCAATCGTACAGTGAGCCATCACTATTTCGTTCAGGTCATCGTTGATGAATGCCGGATTCGCCATGAATCCTGCCTGGCCGGTCAGTGTCTTGGCGATGAGCAGAGTAAAGATGGATTGCAAGTCTCCTTCACATCCGGCCGGGATGCCTTCATCATTCAGCAGGGCAAGTGCCAGACATCCGGTAGTTCCTAATTTCTCAATCAACGAGAAGCAGGAGAGGGTTACCGCATCCAGCTTTTTCTTTTCGCAGATTATTTTCACGGCCTGATAAAGACGCATGGCTTTCAGCAAATCTTCCGGAGTCCCTTCCCGGCAGGCAATGGCACGGTTGGCAAATACGGACGCCTCATATCCTATATCATCATCCTTTATCTGATAAAACAGACAATACACTTCCTCCATGGGGATATCAATGAACTCTATTCCCCAGCGGCGTTTGGCAAGCAGGTAATCTACATTGCTGGCCACCAGCCACGGAGAAGAATATCCCACAACTCCGATTCGTTTTCCTCTTACCTCGCGCTGGGCGGCGAAAGCCTTGTGATGATCTATCAGTTGTTTCACCATATTGGGGATAGTGCCATGAATAATATGTACTTTCATTCCTTTGCTGCGTATCCATGTAGCTATTTCCAGGGAAGCAGCCAGTGAGTTCTGTTGTCCGTCGGTCAGCAGATGGATAGGATAGGGAAGTAGTTCGAAGTGTTGGGTGACCATTTTTTCTACCCCGCCCGAAGCGATGAAAGCCATCCGGTAGGCATCTGCCGGAATACTTGCAGCCTCTGTATAAGGTACCAGATGAAGCGTGAAAAACTTCTCGATTTCCACAAATAAATCTTTATGGCAATCATATACAGATTCAATTCTGTTCAAGGAGGACTGGAAGGTTATCAGGTATAGATTCATTTGATATTTTGCTTTGTTTTACTGGAACAAACTTACATGTTTTTTTTTAATAACCCTAAAAAATGCGCATTAAGATAACAAAGATTTAAATTCTTAATTAATTGTTTGCTCGGTTGGTTGCGAAAGTCTATCTTTGCACTTCGATTAAATAATTTTTATAACATTATGCCAATAATATCCATCAGAGGAAACGAGATGCCCGCATCGCCAATTCGCAAATTGGCACCGCTGGCCGATGCTGCAAAACAGAGAGGAATTCATGTGTATCACCTGAATATCGGTCAGCCCGACCTGCCTACTCCGCGAGCGGCCCTTGATGCGATTCGTAATATTGACCGTACCGTTTTGGAATATAGTCCCAGCCAGGGATACCGCAGCTATCGCGAGAAACTGGTGGGTTATTATAAGAAATATGACATCAACTTGTCTGCCGATGATATCATCATCACTACCGGAGGTTCGGAAGCGGTGCTGTTTGCTTTTCTGAGTTGCTTGAATCCGGGAGATGAGATCATTGTGCCGGAACCTGCCTATGCCAACTATATGGCGTTTGCCATTTCGGCCGGAGCCGTGATCCGCACGGTGACGACTACCATCGAGGAAGGGTTCTCCCTGCCGAAAGTGGAGAAGTTCGAGGAGTTGATAAACGAACGCACAAAAGCTATTCTGATCTGTAACCCGAATAATCCGACCGGCTATTTGTATACCCGCCGCGAGATGAACCAGATTCGTGACATGGTGAAGAAGTATGATCTTTACCTGTTCTCGGATGAAGTGTACCGCGAGTTTATCTATACCGGTTCTCCTTATATCTCTGCCTGTCACTTGGAAGGCATTGAAGAAAATGTGGTACTGATAGACTCGGTGTCCAAGCGTTATTCCGAATGCGGTATCCGTATCGGTGCGTTGATTACCAAGAATAAGGAAGTGAGAAATGCCGTCATGAAGTTCTGCCAGGCACGTCTGAGTCCTCCTTTGATCGGTCAGATTGCTGCCGAGGCTTCATTGGATGCCCCCGAAGAGTACACACGCGAGACGTATGACGAATACGTGGAGCGCCGTAAGTGCCTGATTGACGGGCTGAACCGTATTCCGGGCGTTTATTCGCCCATACCGATGGGTGCATTCTATACGGTTGCCAAATTGCCGGTGGACGACAGCGAGAAGTTCTGTGCATGGTGTCTGTCGGAATTCAACTATGAAGGCGAGACGGTCATGATGGCTCCGGCTGCCGGATTCTATACCACTCCCGGTGCAGGCCGTAATGAGGTGCGTATTGCCTACGTGTTGAAGAAAGAGGATCTGGTCCGTGCGTTGTTCGTACTGCGTAAGGCATTGGAAGCATATCCCGGAAGGGTAGAAGACTGATATGGACTGGAAGCTCTTTATTGCCAGACGCATCTATCGCAGCAATGAGGGTGGAAAAGAGGTGTCCAAGCCTGCCGTCCGCATTGCTATGCTGGGCATAGCCATCGGGCTGGCCGTCATGATTGTGTCGGTAGCGGTGGTGATCGGTTTCAAACATGAGGTACGCGACAAGGTGGTAGGCTTGGGGTCCGATATCGTAATAACGAACTTCGACTCCCAGCAATCTTATCAGACGGTTCCCATCGTTGCCAACGACAGTTTGCTCCATCTGTTGAAAACACTGGAAGGAGTGAAGCACGTGCAGCGCTATTCCACCAAGCCGGGAATGATTATGACAGACGACAGCTTTCAGGGAATGGTACTGAAAGGTGTTTCTCATGAATACGACTGGAGGTTTTTAAAGAATCATTTGCAGGAAGGGGAAATTCCTGTTTTCTCGGATACTGCCTCTACCAATAAGGTATTGGTGTCCCGCATTATTGCCGACAAGCTTCATCTGAAACTGGGTGATAAAATCTATACCTATTATATAGAGGATAATGTGCGCGCCCGCCGTCTTATTGTCGCCGGCATCTATCAGACCAATTTTTCCGCATACGATGATTTGTTTCTGATAACCGACTTATATACGGTGAACCGTTTGAATGGCTGGCAGAAAGGGCAGGTGAGTGGTATGGAACTGGAAGTGAATGAGTATAGCCGGTTGGAGCCGGTGAAAGAGGAAATCCGTACACGGGTGGATACGCAGGTGGATGCATACGGAGGTACTTACTATACTCAGACGGTGGAGGAAGTCAATCCTCAGATATTTGCATGGCTGGATTTGCTGGATATGAATGTGTGGGTTATCTTGTTTCTCATGACGGGGGTGGCCGGATTCACCATGATATCCGGTTTGCTGATTATCATTCTGGAGCGTACCAATATGATCGGGGTGCTGAAAGCATTGGGAGCTGATAATTTTGCTATCCGTAAGATATTCCTCAGTTTTTCTGTATTCTTGATAGGCAGGGGGATGCTATGGGGAAATATCATCGGGGTGGCATTATGCTTTATTCAATCTCAATTTCATCTTTTCAAACTGGACCCTGCCACTTATTATGTAGATCGTGTTCCTGTTGAATTCAACATTTGGATTTATTTGTTGCTGAATGTCTGTACTTTGCTGGTGTCGGTGCTGATGCTTGTCGGGCCGTCATTTCTGGTGACGCGTATTCATCCGGCAAAATCTATTCGGTTTGAATGAGAAGATTCTCTTTCTGCGTTTTCCGTATATCCGGTATTAATCCTTTTTTCCTATAATGCTAAGGTCTTTTTCCCTTATGATTAAGTCTTTTTATGCGGTAATGTACTACAGTCTCCTACAGTGAATCGTATAGTCCATTATAGTGGACTGTACGGTCTGATGTAATGGACTGTACAGTCTGTTGTGAAAGTCTGTAGTAGTTGATAGAAAGAAAAGACTTAATTGTTAGGAAGAAATGCTTTAGTCGGGCGGATGTGTTAGAACCAACCCTGCTGCGAATTCATGACAGGGCCGGTTCTTTATAGAGAGAATGTAAAGTTACGTATAGTGTGTCACTTCCTTCAGTTCACAGTTTGCAGAAGAAAGAAACGAAGAAAGGCATGCTTATGTTTATCAGTATGCCGTGGACGATGGCCACGGGTACGGCTTCCGGTCCGGAGCAGCGTGCGATGGCTGCCAGGGAAATGTCGGAAGAACCGATGCCCGCCGCCGAGATAGGCGCCAGATAACCGAAATATTTGCGGAAAAGGGGAGCTCCTATCAAGGCGGTCATTTCCCGGAAAATATTGGATAGTAGCGCGATGGTCCCCAATTCGGTAGCAAGCTGCACACCGATGGAGGGGGATTTGATCTGCGTGATAAGGATGGAGGAAACGGAATAATAGGAGAATCCGCTTCCGACAGCCATGCAGTCGAAAATACTCCAGCGGCTCAAGAGAAAGCCTCCGATGGCGGAAAACAGCAGAGTGCCGCTTACGGTGGCAAGGGGTACAAGCAGTGTTCTGAAATTGAGGGATAAGACAAACTGCCTGAGGTTGCGGTTGCTTCCAAGATTAATGCCGAGTAACAGCATCAGTACATATAGTACATATACAGAGGTTTGGTGTACGTCGAAGTCCACCGCATAGCTGACTCCGGCTACGCAGCCAAACAAGAAAAAGGCTAGAGTTACAAGACTACTTTTCACCGCTTGCCCCCTTTCCTTTGAAAAAGATGTGGTATACTGCAAGGGAGGCCATCATGCTGCCCAATATGCTTAATGAGGAGATGACGGCTGCCTGGCTGCAGAAGTAACCAAGATTGTCAATAATCAGTCTGTTAAGACCAATAGAGAGACCGAGTAAGAAAAGTAGCAGACAGACCACGATATGGATGAGAGGAGTGATCTTGCGTACTTGGGATTTGTGGCGTAAGGGATAGCCTATAAGGACTCCGACAGCCATTATAGAAATGAAAGTAAACATGAGATTCAACTGTTTTTCTGATTTTACAATATTACTTATAACACGCTTTTGGACAAACGCATTTACGGTATATTGGTAAAGTTGAAAGAACGGATGGACCAGATTATTTTCATACTTATGCTTTCAATTTGAAACTTTTTGTTGTTTTTAAAACGGGTGCAAAAGTAGAACAATTGTCTTTAATATGCAAATAATATACATATTAAATCTTATTGAAGCGAAATATGATATAAAACAAACAATATTTGTGATATTTCGTTGTAAAACGAAGGTTTTAAATTGTTACATTTATGGTTTTACCGAATAATATTGCATGTGCATGGGTGGGTGAAAACAATGAAAAAGGGGCTGTTTGGGGTGTGTTAGAGAATATAAAGCGATAAAAGGTTTCAATTTGTTATGCTGGATAATGTGATACTCTTCTGTTTTTTCAGGCAGTGATTACATTGGTGGAAAAGTGTTTCTTGCATAACCTTTCTTGGCGGATAAAAACAAATCAGGGTTTGTATAAACAAGCCCTGATTTGTTTTTGTCGGATCAAGATGGATAACCGGATTTAGAATTCAAATTTTTCTAATTTCATCTTGCCCAATTCTTGCAATTTAGGAACCAAGGTTATAAAATGTGCAGCTTTTTCGTGTGCATCCAGTGACTCAGCATCTTTCCATGTTTCGCAAATCATAAGGACATCTTTCCGTGTCGCGCTCTCAAAGATATCATAAGCGATGCAACCCTTGTCGTTTAAAGATTGCGCTACCAATTCCTTTGCTGTTTCTAAGACAGCATTGCGGTTACTCTCGTTTACTTGGATAAAAACATTTAATCTGATCATAATTCGTATTATTAAATTAAGAAATGTATAGTTGGTTTCATTCTCTTTTTATTTTCTCATAAACTCATTTTTCCGTCTGAATTTACGTTGTAATTTGAATACCCCATTCCATGCAGGTTGCAGAAAATCGAATAAGGGGAGTAGTGCACAGAACTTCCGTTCGCCAAAAACTTTGGCGGTTTTTCTGAAAACAATCAGTTGCATCGTGAAGCGTGCTGACCATAGCAAAACGGCAATGCCTGCAATAGTCCATTGGTGGAGAAGAATACTGATGGTTATAGTGGCGATGATGGCTGTATAGAACAAGAATCTGCTGCAAGTCTCAAATCCCATGAGATAACGGGCGGTTCCATGAAATAACCGGCTGGTAGCCGCATAGCTTATTTTCTCTTCACACCATATTCTTTTATATTTAGGCATGGCGATTCGCATCAGACTTTCAGGGCTGGCTTCAACTCGTGTATTGTGTGCACGGGCTGTTTCATTGATGAACAAATCATCTTCTCCACGTTGCAGATTCAGGTGGGAGGCAAATCCCTTCTGCTTGTAGTACAGTGTTTTCCGATAAGCCATATTCCGTCCTGTGCCCATGTAGGGATGTCCGGAAACAGCCATACCCAGATAACGCATAGAATTCAGCAACGTGTCGAAAGTGATTTTCTTATTAAACCATCCCGGTACTTTTTCGTAGTTGCTGTAGCCTAAAACGATTTCGGTGGCAGGTGTGAAATTACGTGCCATCTGTTTCAGCCATTGATTGCTTTGCGGACGGCAATCGGGTTCGGTAAATACCAGCCATTCATGGCGGCTGGCTTTAATTCCCATTGTTATTCCCAGTTTCTTGTGGCTGATGTAGCGTGCACTGTCGGGGATAAAGGTATGATAGAGATTGGGATATTTGTCTTCCAGTAATTTCAACGTATTGTCACAATCATCCGCCGGGCGGTCGTAAATCACAATCACTTCGAATTCCGGATAGTCCTGCTCTAAAATAAATGGGAGGTTTTCTTGTAATTCGTGGGCTGCGTCTTTTGCCACAATGATGACAGACAGTGGAGGATTTTGGGTATTTATATCAGTGGCATATGCTGTTTCTCTGCTGTGAGTGTATAGTTTGTTATATAGCCCCAGATAGTAAACGGCCTGCGTGGTGAATAAGGCTCCCGAAGCTATTGGTAAGATTGTATCTATGGTGAATGGTTCCATGTGTGATCTGTTTTAAAAACGTGCAAAAATACAGCAAATAATTGAATTGTAGCAGGATGAATATTCTTTATTTATTCAAAAGTTCAGATTTAATTATAATTTAATGTTAAAAGTGTGTTTCCGTGAATATTTTTCAAGTATAATTGCTATATTTAAAGAAGTTAGCTGAAACCTGTAACAAGTCCTGACCAACGGGCAATTATTATGAGAATACAATTTGAGATTAAAGAAAGTTTGATCAATATACTTGATCAGCTTATGCATTCCGACTTTTGGGCTACGGAAATCAAGGAAGATGAGTCAGGAAAGAAGATTATCAAGATTAAAGACTTGGCTTATAACTTAGAAGCCGTGGCCGAGGTGATGGGGAATGAAATTTTTATTAGAACTGCTTTGTCTAAGTACACGTATCGTATTTATGAGGTGAAGGGGGAGTGCTGGTGCGAGTATGTGGGGGCCTATCGCGGTTTTTTGGAACAGAAGCTCCTTCCAATAATTACTCCGAAGGAAAATCTGTTGGAATGTGAGGTGCTGGATAGTTCCATATTAGGAGGCAAACAGAAAACTTTGCGTGAGTATGCGGAAGATAATTTAAAGCTAAAGAAGTTCCGTGAACAGAATTTTGGTAATAATGGATTTTCAAAAGCGGATCATCCACGGCGTGTGTATGATGAATTTATAAAAGAAGATTTCATTCCGGAAGATAAATAAGAAACAGCGCCGCTTTGATGCAAAGCGGCGCTGTTTCTTATTTATTCAGGCAGTTGGAGTTGGTTTATACTAACTCTTCTGAGGTATATCCTTTGGGCAATGCACGACAATTGTAAGCCGATGCCATAATTTCACCATATGCTCCTGCTGAACGGAGAGCGAAAAGGTCGCCACGGTGTGCTTTGTTCAAATCAATAGCCTTGCCGAATACATCGGATGATTCGCAGATGGGGCCTACCACATCGTAAGTTTCCATAGGTTCTTCCGAAGTGATATTTTCTATTTTGTGGTATGCCTGATAAAGGGCAGGACGAATCAAGTCGGTCATGCCGGCATCTAATATGGCGAACTGTTTGTTGGTTCCTTGCTTTACATAAATCACTTTGCTGATAAGGCTGCCGCACTGTCCTACTACGGCACGTCCCAGTTCGAAATGTAAAGTCTGCTGGGGGCGCAGTTTCAGATGCTTGTGATAAGTGGCAAAGTATTCCGTGAAGTTGGGGATGGCTTGACGGTTGGGGTGTGCATAATCAATTCCTAAGCCGCCGCCTACATTGATATGTTCTACTATGATTTGGCGGGCATAGAGTTTTTCCTGTAGTTCGTTTACACGGTTGCACAAGGCTACAAAATCACCCATATCCAGAATCTGAGAACCGATGTGGAAATGTAAGCCTACAAATTTTACGTGAGGCAATGTTCCGGCCATATCAATCACTTTGTCCATATCTTCCATGCTGATCCCGAATTTGTTCTCTGCTAGTCCGGTGGTGATATTTGCATGGGTATGCGCACCTACATTCGGATTGATACGGAAAGCTACACGGGCTGTTTTGCCTTTGGCGGCAGCCAGTTCGTTAATGATTTCCAGTTCGGGTACGGACTCTACGTTGAAGCAGAAAATATCATAATCCAGACCCAGATTAATTTCCCAGTCTGTCTTGCCTACACCAGCATAGACTATTTTGTTTGTCGGGAATCCGGCCTTAATGGCTGCGCGGATTTCTCCGCCACTTACACAGTCGGCTCCCAGACCGCTTTCGCGGATAATTGTCAGGACTTTGTGGTTAGCATTGGCCTTCACGGCGTAATGCACGCAGAAATTATTGTATTTGCCTGCTTCTTTGTTGATGCATGACAAGGTTTCTCGCAGCACATTGACATCGTAATAGTAGAAGGGAGTTTCCAACTCTCTGAACTTGTTTACGGGGAATGTTCCTTTCATATTGTATTTTGTTTTTATGAGCAAGGGCGAATTAAATTCGCCCGAAAACACCAACTTTGTAGAGTGGGATGTATTCGGGCGGATTCAATCCGCCCCTACAGTAGAAATTATTTATTGTTGAATAAATGATCGCTTAATGACTGCAATGCTTTCTTCTTGTCTTCTTCACGAATCAGGAAAGAAATATTGTAGTTGCTACCGCCGAATGAAATCATACGTACCGGTATGTCGCGCATGGCGTCCAACGCTTTGGCTTCAAAGCCTACGTTTTCCCATTCCAGGTCACCGACTACACAGATGATACACATATCCTGATCTACGGTTACTGTACCATATTTCTTCAAGTCGTCCAGAATTTCATTCAGATGTTTGGTGTTATCAATGGATACGGAAACACCGACCTCTGAAGTACAGATCATGTCGATAGAGGTCTGATAGCTTTCGAAGATTTCGAATACTTTGCGCAAGAAGCCGTGGGCCAGTAACATACGGCTTGATTTGATCTTGATGGCAGTGATGTTGTCTTTGGCTGCAACTGCCTTGATTTTGCCTTTTTCCGTATCATTGGAAATCAAAGTCCCCGGGGCTGTAGGTTCCATTGTATTAAGCAGACGGACGGGAATATTGGCATATTTGGCAGGCTGTACGCAAGTAGGGTGCAGAATCTTCGCACCAAAGTAGGCCAACTCGGCAGCTTCTTCGAAGTGCAGGTGACGTACAGGAGAAGTCTTGTCTACGATGCGCGGGTCATTATCGTGCATACCGTCAATATCTGTCCATATCTGGATTTCGGAGGCGTTTACAGCGGCACCGATCAGTGATGCGGTATAGTCGCTTCCGCCACGTTGCAGATTATCTATCTCGCCATAGGCGTTACGGCAGATAAAACCTTGTGTGATATAAATTTCAGCATCCGGATGTATTTCCAGCTGTGCGGCCAGTTTTTCTTTGATATATACAGGATCGGGCTCCGAGTTCTTGTCCGTGCGCATGAATTCCAATGCCGGAAGTAAGATGGCGTTGACCCCTTGTTCCTGCAAATAGTTGGTAACCATGTTGGTGGAGATCAATTCGCCTTGTGCCAGGATTACTTTTTCTTCGAACAGTGTGAAAATATCTTTTGTATACGAACGAATATAATCGAACTGTGCTTTTATAAATTCCTGTGTTTTCTGCTTATACTCGTCAGTAGAATAAAGTTCATTAACATGCTGTTTATATTTAGCCTCCAGTCTGTTAATGATTTCATTCGCACCTTCGGGATTTTTCTTATACAGATAATCCGAAATTTCAACCAACGTGTTTGTTGTTCCAGACATGGCTGAAAGTACAACAATCTTCTGTTCACCGTCGGTAATTAATTTGGCTACTTCTTTCATTCTTTGTGCAGAACCTACCGAAGTACCTCCAAACTTTAAAACTTTCATTTTTCGTTTCGTATTTTAATTGTTCCTATATTGATAATTAGCGTGCAAATATACAAATAAGACTGCAAAAATCAGCATTTTAGCGATGATATTTATCATTCATCTACTTATTCTGCCGTTTCTTGGGGTGTAACTGTCGTTTTTTCTCCTTTTTCGGTCTCATTTTGACTTCTTTCCATCCGGCTGTATTCGTGAGTTACTTCTTTGATATGATGATTCTCAAAGCGGTAGACAACTCCCGGATATTCCGACAGGAGATGCAGATTATGGGTGGTCATCATGATGGCGGAGCCTGTAGCACAAATGGATTTCAGAAGTTCTACAATTTTGCGCCCTGTTTCGGTGTCCAGGTTACCCGTCGGCTCGTCGGCCAGAATAATGTCCGGCCGGTTCAGGATGGCACGGGCGATAACAATGCGTTGTTGCTCGCCACCCGATAGCTCGTTGGGCATTTTGTATCCTTTGCCGGTCATTCCCACTTGGTCCAGTACTTCTTCAATGCGTGCTTTGATGGTTGCTTTGTTTGTCCATCCGGTGGCGCGCAATACAAAACTGAGGTTTGCGTGTACGGTGCGGTCTGTCAGTAACTGAAAATCTTGAAAGACAATGCCTAAACGGCGACGCAGTTCGGGAATATGCTTCCGCTTGATGTTAGTCATGTTGTAGCCTAACACCTCAGCTTCTCCTGACTGTATATCCAGCTCACCGTAAATTGTTTTCAGTAATGAGGTTTTTCCGGAACCGACTTTTCCAATGAGGTAAACAAATTCACCCTTGTTCAGTTCCAGGTTTACATCTTCCAATACGCCTAACTCTTGTTGGTTGATATATACGTTTTTATATCGAATGAGAGCTTCGTCCATCATTTTAATGTTTTTTCCACGTAGCGCTATGACGTTCTTTCAATTCACGGGCAAGGTCTTCGATGCGATAGCCTTTTGAGGTGAGCAGTACAATCATGTGGTATATCAGATCGGCTCCTTCGTAGATGAGGCGTTCGTCGGTTCCGTTACAAGCTTCGATAACCGTTTCCACGGCTTCCTCGCCTACTTTCTGTGCCATTTTGTTGATACCGGATTCGAACAGGCTGGTGGTGTAAGAGCCTGCAGGCATTTCCTCGTGACGTTTGTCAATGAAATCTTGTAATTCCTTCAGGAACATGATGTCTTCTTTGTTTTCTTCTCCCCAGCAAGTATCTGTTCCGGTGTGACATACAGGACCTGCCGGATTTACTTTGATCAGCAGGGTATCCTTGTCACAGTCTTCTTTTATAGAAACAACATTCAGGAAATTCCCGCTTTCTTCACCTTTTGTCCACAGACGGTTCTTGGTACGGCTGAAGAAGGTTACTTTACCGGTTTCCACTGTCTTTCGGTATGCTTCTTCATTCATAAACCCTAACATCAGTACTTTGCTGGTGCTGTTGTCTTGTATGATGGCGGGGATCAACCCGTTCATTTTTTCGAAATTCAAATCCATTTTTCTATATTTTATTGTTATATTATCGGTGTTGTATAGAACTTGTTTAAAATTTCATCAGCATCGTCATTCAGAGTGGAATGAGGATCTGAAGGTCGTTTGCCAGTCTTTCATCCTGTTTGGGATGGTAGTGGAAACAGATTTAGATGCAATTAAAAACAGAGTTATAACCTCACATTAATTCCTTGCTCGCAAAGATACTGTTTTAATTCGGGAATTTTAATTTCTCCGAAATGAAAAACGCTGGCTGCTAATGCAGCATCTGCTTTCCCTTTTGCAAATGTATCGCGGAAATGTTCCATGCATCCGGCGCCTCCAGATGCGATGACGGGAATTGTCAGTAAATCCGCCAGGGTGGAGAGGGCTTCGTTGGCATATCCGTTTTTCACTCCGTCATGGTTCATGCTCGTGAAAAGAATTTCTCCTGCCCCGCGGTTGTTCACCTCTTTAGCCCAGTCAAACAGGTACTTGTCGGTTTCAATCCGGCCGCCGTTCAGATAGCATTTCCACCCGGTTTCAGTCTGCTTGGCGTCAATGGCTACCACACAGACCTGTGAACCGAAATGTTTGGCAATCTTGTCTACCAAATCCGGATTGCGGATGGCTGATGAATTGATAGAAACTTTGTCAGCTCCTGCATTCAATAGCCGGTCTACGTCGCTCAGTTCGTTTATACCTCCTCCTACAGTAAAGGGGATATTGATATTGGCCGCTACCCGTTTTACCAAATCGGTAAAGGTTTTGCGCCCTTCATGGCTGGCAGTGATATCGAGAAAGACCAGTTCGTCAGCTCCCTGTTCACTGTAGGTACGCCCCAGTTCTACCGGATCACCTGCTTGACGTAAGTTTACGAAATTGGTTCCTTTTACGGTCTGCCCGTCTTTGATGTCCAGGCAAGGTATGATTCTTTTTGCTAACATGATTTGCTCTTACATGAAACGGTTTAAGTCTTTCAATGTAATTTTTCCCTCGTATAATGCCTTGCCGAAAACAACAGCCGGAACTTTGGCTATTTCCAGGTCGATAATGTCCTGTATACAGCTTACTCCTCCGCTGGCTATCAGATGCATATTCGGGAACTCCTTCAGGATTTGCTGGTATAGTTCCACGGAAGGCCCTTGCAACATTCCGTCACGGCTGATGTCGGTACATAACACCTTGAAAACCCCTTCTTTAGTATAATCTTTCAAAAAAGGGATCAACTGCTGCTGACTTTCTTCTTTCCAGCCATTGACAGAAATTTTATTCTCCTTTACATCAGCTCCCAGAATGATTTTCTCGTTTCCGTATTGTTCCAGCCATTTTTTGAAAAGCCCGGGATTTTTCACGGCTACGCTGCCCAGGGTTACCATTTGTGCGCCATTGTCGAAAGCGATGACTAGGTCCTCGTCTGTTTTTATCCCTCCTCCAAAATCAATGACCAGAGAAGTGCGGCTGGCGATTTGGTCCAGTACACGGTAATTCACAACATGGCGTGAAACTGCTCCATCCAGATCGACAATGTGCAGACGATGAATCCCATGGGCTTCAAATTCTTTGGCAACCTCAACCGGGTTTTCGTTATATACTTTCTGTGTGTTATAATCTCCTTGAGAAAGACGGACGCATTTGCCATCAATAATGTCGATGGCAGGAATTAACTCTATCATATCTATTTCTTCTTATGCATTGTTATATATAATGTAATGGTTCACAATTCTAAAAAGTTCCTCAGGATTCGTTCGCCCACGGCTCCGCTCTTTTCCGGATGGAACTGTGTCGCATAGAAATTATCTTTGTGCAAGGCCGAACTGTAGGGGAGGATATAATCTGTTTGTGCTGCCGTAAACTCGTTCAGAGGCACATAGAAGCTATGTACGAAGTATACAAATTCTTCTTTGGTGAATCCTTTGAACAGGTCGCTGCGTACATGAGTCAGGGTGTTCCATCCCATATGGGGTACTTTGTCTTCATGCCGGGTGGGGCTGAACAACTTTACATCAGTATCAAAGATGCCCAAGCAGTCGGCATTTCCTTCTTCGGAGTGCCGGCACATCAGCTGCATTCCCAGGCAGATACCTAGTACAGGTTGTTTTAAGTTTTTAATAACTTCATCCAACCGGTTTTTCCGGAGATGGCTCATGGTTGTTTCGGCTTCGCCCACACCGGGGAAGATAACTTTGTCGGCACTCATCAATACTTCCTTATCGGAAGTGATGGTTGCTTCTACTCCAAGGCGCTTCAGTGCATAGTCTACGGAGTAGATGTTTCCTGCATTATATTTTACGACAGCAATTTTCATCAGCTAAAGATAACTGTTTTATTTTTATAAGCCAATACTTTTCGTTCAATATGTTTCTGAACAGCACGAGAAAGGACTATTTTTTCCAAATCTTTACCTTTACTTACTAAATCCTGCACAGTGTCCTTGTGTGTGATGCGTACTACATCTTGCTCAATGATAGGACCGGCATCCAGTTCGGAGGTAACATAATGGCTGGTCGCACCAATGATTTTTACTCCTCGTTCAAACGCTGCATGATAAGGTTTTGCACCAACGAACGCAGGGAGGAAAGAGTGGTGTATGTTGATGATGCGGTTGGGATATGCTTCAATCATTTGTTCGGAAATCACTTGCATATAGCGTGCCAGTACAATGAAATTGATGTTATGTTTTTCCAACAGCTCCATTTCTGCTTTTTCCTGTTCCTTTTTGTTCTCTTTAGTAATAGGGAAGAGATAGAACGGTATACCGAAACGTTCTGCCACATGCTGAAGGTCGGGATGGTTACTTATAATCAGCGGAATTTCCACATTCCATTCTCCGGCCGTGTAGCGTGCCAGCATATCGAACAGGCAATGGGACAGTTTGGAAACAAATATGGCCATTTTGGGTTTTACATCCGAGAAATAAAGACGGAATTTCATTTCATATTTTTGGGCATACAAGGTTTCAAAATAATCTTCTATTTTATTTTTAGGAATAAAGAAATCCTTTATTTCCCATTCTATACGCATGAAAAATATATTTTCTACATGGTCCACATATTGGTCTAAGTAGACAATATTACCTTTGTTAATTGTAATAAAGTTTGTGACTTCTGCCAAAATGCCTGGTTGGTCTGGGCAGTGCAACAATAATTTTGCAGTTGTATTCATCTTTTTCCCTAATTTTCGATTTTAATCTATTGAGTGCACAAAAATAGCGAATTATTGCCAATAAGCTAAATTTTATAACAAGAAGTTTGTTGAAAAGATTAAAATAATAACAATATCGTAATTTTTAGGGTGGGGAGGTGAAGGGAGTTGGAAAATATTTTTTTTATGGTTTTTGCCAAAACGCTTGCAGATTTAAAAATAATGCGTACCTTTGCACCCGCAATCGAGAGAGAAAGCGTCGGAAGAGAGACTATCAAAATTATTGGTGCGTTAGTTCAGTTGGTTAGAATACATGCCTGTCACGCATCTGTCTCTTATACACATCTGACGCTGCCGACGAAGGC
>ENA-OZSE01000055-OZSE01000055.1-human-gut-metagenome-genome-assembly--contig:-NODE-55-length-30254-cov-6.425842_pt1 | contig 30254 bp, 36 predicted proteins | sample MGYA00243279_ERZ653967 | MGnify/ENA primary metagenome ERZ653967 (study PRJEB26926, sample SAMN06164745) | human gut metagenome | biome: ENVO:00009003; feature: ENVO:2100002; material: ENVO:00002003...
TACGAGATCATGCCTAGTCTCGTGGGCTCGGAGATGTGTATAAGAGACAGGTGCTGTACACCTGGTTCCGCCGCGCCCGCCGGGCCGCCGACGACCGCCAGTGGGCGGCGTGGGTAGGCCGAAAGCGGGACAAAAGCGGCGGTGTGCACTTTGTGCGGCCCAACGCCCTGCGGGCGCTGTCACATGACGCGCCCGGCGGCAGCGGCGGCTTGCAGAAGCAGACGCTGTTCAGCTTTTTGCAGGGCCGGACGCCGGAGCCGATCCTGCGGCGGTATGTGGAGGACTGCTTCGGCGCGTCCATGCTGACGCCGGGGCAGCTCAGTGAGGCGGAGCGCACCCTGTGCACCGGCGTGCACAAGAACTGCCGGCTGCACTTTACCCGCGGCGAACCGGTGGGCCGCGCGCCCGCGCCGGAGGCGGCCTGGGACGCGGCCCACTTCCGGCAGCAGCGGGAGAAGAACCGGGCGTATTATCAGGAGCATCTGGTGGAAAACAAGCTGGCCATCGCACAGCTGACGCAGAAGCTGCAGAACACGCTGCTGCTGCGGGCGGAGGACGAGGGCGGTACGGGCCGCGCCGGGAGGCTGCGACCGGATCTGGCCTGGCGCGCCGGGGCGCTGGGGGACGAGCGGGTGTTCTCCCGCCGGTCGCCGCAGGAGCCGGGAGAGCTGTCCGTGGACCTGCTGCTGGACGGCTCGGCCTCGCAGAACCGGCAGCAGGAGAAGCTGGCCACACAGGCGTATCTTATCGCGGAGAGCCTGAGCCGGTGCCGCATCCCCGTGCGGGTGACGGCGTTCTGCTCCGTCAGCGGCTGCACGGTGCTGCGGGTGCTGCGGGACTATGACCATCCGGAGCAGAACGAGGGGGTATTCGACTATGTGGCCGCGGGGTGGAACCGGGACGGGCTGGCCCTGCGGGCCATGGGCTGGCTGCTGCGGCAGAGGCGCAGCGAGCAGTCGCTGCTGCTGGTGCTCTCGGACGCCAGCCCCAACGACGACCAGCGGATACCCAACGGCCTGGGCGGATGGGCCTACACCGGGAAGCGCGGCGTGGACGACACAGCGGCGGAGGCCGCGGCCCTGCGGCTGCGGGGCGTGCTGCCGGTGTGTCTGTTCACCGGAAGCGACCGGGAGGTGCCGGACGCCCGGCGTATCTACGGACAGGCCATGGAGCGCCTGCCGGCCATCGGGTGGCTGGCAGACGCGGTGACGCGGCTGATCCGGGGCCAGCTGCGGCGGGGATAGGACAGAATGCGACACAAAACGACAGAAAGGGACACACCGAAGGGTGTGTCTCTTTCGCTGCTCAATACCAGGTGATGCCCTCCAGATCCTGTATCTGCACCCGCAGGTCCTCCAGCAGTGTCTCCGCGGCGGCGGAGAGGGCGCGGCCCTTGGGTGTGACCAGGTAGAAGGTGCGCTCTGCCGGCGGGTGGGCCAGGCGCAGCACCTGCACGTTGCTGAACATCCGCAGATAGGGCTCGGTGGCGCCGGCGGGGATGATGCTCCAGCGCTTGCCGCAGGCGGGCAGGGTCTCGGCCAGCTGGGGCGTGTCGGTGTACAGCAGGGGGCGGGCGTCCACGCCGAACCAGTAGTCGTGCCACTGTTGTATCTCCGGCTGGCCGTAGATGAGTATCTCGTCCTGCACGTGCAGGGTGGTGGCCTCTACCGGTTCCGTCAGTGCCACCGTTTTGGGCACCACCAGGAAGAAGCCCTCGCGGAACAGGGGTTTGGCTTCGATCTGCAGATCGTAGTGCAATGCGCCGTCCACGATGGCCATGTCCGCGTCGCCCCGGGCCACGGCGGACACCGCCTGGTCCGTCCGCATGGACTCCACCCACAGGTTCACCGGCAGCTCGCGCTCCAGAAAGCGCTGGTACACCGGCGGCAGGATGTACTGGTTGGCGGTGTAGGCGGCGATGACGTGGAGGAACTCCCGCTTTTCCGCGGCGGCGAAGGTCTGCGTCTCCGAAAGCAGGTTCTGCCACCGGCGGGCCAGAGGCAGGAAGTGCTGGCCCGCATCCGTCAGGGTGATGCGGCGCTGGCCCTTGCCCCGGTGGAACAGAGGCGCGCCCACCTGGTCCTCCAGTGCCTTCAGCCGGGCGGACAGGGACGGCTGGGTGATGTACAGCGCCTCGGCGGCGGCGGTCATGGTGCCGTGGTCCAGCACGGCGAAAAAGGTCTCGATATCCTGGTTTGTCATAGGTGGCTCTCCAAATTATAGTTTATGCCTATATTATACCGTAGAATAATCAATTTTACAAGCACCAACCTTTGTGGTATGATTTGGCCACAATACAGAAAGGAGTTGTTCCCTATGACAAACACGAAAACCAAGACTTCCCCGGCAAAGGCGATCGCCGCTGTTGTGATCGCGGTTATTCTGGCGTTCACGCTGGTGTGCCTGCTGACGGGGAACATCAACCCCGTGTGCCGTGTCACCGCCATGCTGATGCCGGTGTGGCTGGCCGCCGAGCTGCGCCTGCTGTGCACGCTGCTGTAACGGGGCACCGGCTGATTTTGCTGTTTTCTTCCCTTTTCTCTTTCTTATTTGCGAAAAACGCGGACGCAGGTGCGTCCGCGTTTTTCATCGTCCGGACGCGTAAAGACGGCGCAAAAAATACTACGAACTCCGAACTATTTTCCCGAAAAAATCCTGTATTTGTAACGCTTTCGTGAATTCTGCGCCGTCCCGCTTGCAAGTCGGCGGCGGGGATGGTACACTTACACATTATTACAGTTTTACCCTGGGTGCGTGGGCGCTGCAGGCGGAAAAAGGAGGGACGGATATGGCCGGCTTCAGCGTGAAAAAACCGCTGACGATCTTTGTGACGGTGCTGGGCATTATCGTGCTGGGCGTGGTGGCGTATCTGAAAATGACACCGGATCTGCTGCCCAACATGGACTTTCCCTATGTCATCATCGTCACTTCTGATCCCGGCGCCAGCCCGGAGTCCATTGAGCAGTCCATCACCAGGCCGGTGGAGCAGTCCATGGCTACGCTGGATAAGATCAAGACCGTCACCTCCACCAGCCAGGACAGCGTATCCATGGTCACGCTGGAGTTCGAGGACGGCGCCAATATGGATACCATCAGTGTGGACATCCAGCAGAAGATCTCCGTATTGCAGGGCAGCTGGGACGACACCGTTTCCGCCCCCTATGTGCTGAAGATCAATCCCTCCATGCTGCCGGTGATGGTGGCCGCCGTGTCCCGGGAGGACATGGACGTGTACGCGCTCAGCGATTTCGTCACCGGAGAGCTGTCCCCCAAGCTGGAGGGCGTGTCCGGCGTGGCCAGCATTTCGGTCAGCGGCGCCGTGACCCGGGAGGCCCATGTGATCCTGGACGAGGCCAAGCTGGACGCCCTGTCGGAGAAGCTGGCGGATGCGGTGCGTACCGAACTGAACAAGACGAAGCTGGATCTGCAGAAGGCCAAGGACCAGGTGGAAAAGGGGCAGGCACAGCTGGATGAGGCCAAGGAGGCCATTGCCGCCGGCGCGGCGGCCAAGGCGGGCGCGGCGGTGGATAAGCTGTACGAATATCTGAAGGAGGCCCGGGGCCAGATCCCGGGGCCAGACCCGGATCCGAATCCCGGTGAGCCGCCCATCACCGTGCCCGGGAAGGAGCAGCTGAAAAAGACGCTGGAACGACTGAACGCGACGCTGGATAAGCTGATGCAGGATCTGGAAAGCGGCGAGCTGAAGCGGGAGGTCACCAGTGAGGTCTATGACATGACGCTCTCCCTGATCAACGGCATTACCCAGCTGACGGAGGCGCAGATACAGCTGGATGAGGCCATGACCCAGATCGAGGCCGGCATGGACCAGATCAACGAGGCGTACAAGTCCATCGCCGACCAGACGGACGTGGGCGGTATGCTGTCCATCTCCGCCGTCAGCCAGCTGCTGACGGCACAGAATTTCGCCATGCCTGCCGGGTACATTGAGGACGACAGCGGCGTGAAATACATGGTATCCGTGGGCGAGAACGTGTCCTCCCGCCAGGAGCTGGAGGATATGGTGCTGCTGGACCTGGGCATGGACGGCATCGAGCCGGTGACACTGGGCGACATCGCCACCGTGGTGGTCACGGACAACGCCGGGGAGCTGTACACCAAGGTCAACGGCGACAACGGCATTCTCATCACCTTTACCAAGCAGTCCAACTACGCCACGGCGGAGGTGTCCAATAACATCAGCGCACGGTTCGAGGAGCTGGAGGGCCAGTACGAGGGATTGTCCTTCGCGCCGCTGATGGACCAGGGCGACTATATCTACCTGATCGTGGAGACCATCACCTCGTCGCTGCTGTGGGGCGCGCTGTTCTCCGTGGTCATTCTGTACCTGTTCCTGCGGGATTGGCGGCCAACGGTCATCACGCTGGTATCTATCCCCGTCAGCGTGATCTTTGCCATCGTACTTATGTACTTCACCGGCGTGACCATCAACATGATCTCCCTGAGCGGTCTGGCCGTGGCGGTGGGTATGCTGGTGGATAACTCCGTGGTGGTCATTGAGAATATCTACCGCCTGCGGGCCAAGGGCGCCACCATCATTCAGGCGGCGGTGTCCGGCGCGGGCCAGGTGCTGGGCGCGGTGACGGCCTCTACCCTGACCACCGTGTGCGTGTTCGCGCCCATCGTGTTCGTAGAGGGCCTGACCCGCCAGCTGTTCACCGACCTGGCGCTGACCATCACCTACTCGCTGCTGGCCAGCCTGCTGGTGGCGCTGACACTGGTGCCGGCGATGGCCAGCGGTATGCTGCGCCGGCCCATGGTGCAGAAGCCGGGCCTGCTGGACAAGGTCTATCCCGCCTATCGGAAGGCCATCGCTTTTTCGCTGGACCACAAGGCCGGCGTGCTGCTGCTGTCGCTGGTGCTGCTGGTGACCAGTGCCGGCGCGTGCCTGCGCCGCGGCTTTACCTTTATGCCGGAGATGGATATGAACAACCTGTCCCTGACCATCACCATGCCGGAGGACACCTCCCGCGAGGAGGCGGTACGGCTGGCCGACGAGGTGCTGGAGCGGGTGATGACTGTGGACGACGTGCAGGATGCCGGCTTTATGATGGGCGGCGGCACCATGGGCGGCCTGAACATGGGCGGTGCCATGGGCGGCGCCTCCGGCGGCAGCTATGACGTGGAGGGCTACATCACCATGCCGGAGGGGACCTTCGGCTCTGTGGCGGGGAAGGAGATCGAGACGCTGTGTGCCGACCTGCCCTGTGAGGTGACGGCCAGCGGCGTGATGAGCGGTATGATGAGCTATATGACCGGCAGCGGCGTGTCGCTGCAGGTGTTCGGCAGCGATATGGCGGACCTGCAGAGCAGTGCCCGGACCATCGCCCGGCGGCTGGAGCAGGTGGAGGGCGTCGGCGAGGTCAGCGACGGGCTGGACGCCTCGGCCCCGGCGCTGCAGGTGACCATCGACCGGAAGGCGGCGGCGGAGAAGGGTCTGACCGTGGCCCAGGTGTATATGCAGATCGCCGCGGCGCTGCAGAGCAGCGCCAGCGTCTCTGATGTGACGCTGGACAGCGAGGACATGGATCTGACCGTGGACGCGGCGGAGGGCAGCGTCCTCAAGCGGGAGAACCTGCTGGAGCTGGAGTTGTCGGCGGAGAGCAGCGCGTCCTCCGCCATGACTGGCAGCGCCTCAGGCATGACCGGCAGCAGCGCCGCGGGGCAGCTGACCGGCGGCAGTGAGGAGGACAAGACCTTCAAGCTGGGCGATGTGGCCACCGTGACGGAGACGGTGTCCATGAACACCATCTCCCGTGACCAGCAGCGCCGGTGCGTTACCGTGACCGCCGCCATCGCCGATGGCTACAACGTCACCCACGTGACCTCCGCGGCGCAGCAGGCCGTCAGCGGTCTGACGCTGCCGGAGGGCGTCACCGCGGAATTCAACGGAGAGAACGAGCAGATCATGGAGGCCATGAGCCAGCTGCTGCTGATGCTGCTGCTGGGCGTGGTGCTGGTGTACTTCATCATGGTGGCACAGTTCCAGTCGCTGAAATCCCCGTTCATCGTCATGTTTACCATCCCGCTGGCCTTTACCGGCGGCTTCCTGGCCCTGCTGATCGCGGGGATCGAGGTATCTGTCATCAGCCTGATCGGCTTTGTGATGCTGGTGGGCATCATCGTCAACAACGGTATCGTGCTGGTGGATTACATCAACCAGCAGCGGCTGTCCGGCATGGAGCGCCGGGAGGCGATCATCGACGCGGGCGTGACCCGCCTGCGGCCGATCCTGATGACCAGTCTGACCACGATTTTGGGCCTGATCGTCACCGCCACGGCGAAAAACGCCGGCACGGCGCTGATGCAGCCCATCGCCGTGGTCTGTATCGGCGGACTGCTGTACGCCACGCTGATGACGCTGTTCGTGGTGCCCTGTATGTACGACATGATGAACAAGAAGGACATGCAGAAGGTGGACGAGAGCGAATTGCAGATCGTGGATATGTGAGCAAAAAAAGAAAGCCCCGCGGGGCTTTCTTTTTTTGCGCTTAATAGGCCAGCTTCTCGGCCAGATAGGCCTTCAGCTCACTGATGGGGATACGCACCTGCTCCATGGTGTCGCGCTCGCGGACGGTGACGCAGTTGTCGCCGGCGTGCTCGGCATCGCCCACGGTGTCGAAGTCCACGGTGATGCAGAAGGGAGTGCCCACCTCGTCCTCGCGGCGGTAGCGCTTGCCGATGGAGCCGGTCTCGTCGAAGTCCAGCATCCACTCCTTGGACAGGTCCTCGTAGATCTTGCGGGCGGGCTCGCTGAGCTTCTTGCTCAGGGGCAGGATGGCGGCCTTGTAGGGCGCCAGGGCCGGGTGCAGGTGCAGCACCACGCGGACGTCGTTCTTCTCCGCGTCCACGACCTCCTCGTCGTAGGCGTCCACCAGCACGGCCAGGACGCTGCGTTCCACGCCCAGGGACGGCTCGACCACATAGGGGATGTAGCGCTCGTTGGTCTCGGGGTCGAAGTAGGTCAGGTCCTTGCCGGACACGGTCTGGTGCTGGGTCAGGTCGTAGTCGGTACGGTCCGCCACGCCCCACAGCTCGCCCCAGCCGAAGGGAAACAGGAACTCGAAGTCCGTGGTGGCCTTGGAGTAGAAGCACAGCTCCTCGGGGTCGTGGTCACGCAGGCGGAGGTTCTCATCCTTCAATCCGATGCCCAGCAGCCAGTTGTGGCAGAAGGTGCGCCAGTAGTTGAACCACTCCAGGTCGGTGCCGGGCTTGCAGAAGAACTCCAGCTCCATCTGCTCGAACTCACGGACGCGGAAGATGAAGTTGCCCGGGGTGATCTCGTTGCGGAAGGACTTGCCGATCTGGCAGACGCCGAAGGGCAGCTTGCGGCGGGTGGTGCGCTGGGTGTTCACAAAGTTGGTGAAGATGCCCTGGGCCGTCTCGGGACGGAGATAGACGGTGTTCTTGGCGTCCTCGGTGACGCCCTGGAACGTCTTGAACATCAGGTTGAACTGGCGGATATCGGTGAAGTTGTGCTTGCCGCAGCTGGGGCAGGGGAGGTTGTGCTCCTCCACAAAGTCCTTCATCTCCTGCTGGGAGAAGGCGTCGATGGGCTTGCTGAGCTCAAAGCCGTTCTCGTGGCACCAGTCCTCGATGAGCTTGTCGGCGCGGAAGCGCTCCTTGCACTCCTTGCAGTCCATCAGGGGATCGGAGAAGCCGGCCAGATGGCCGCTGGCTACCCAGGTCTGGGGGTTCATGAGGATGGCGGCGTCCTGCCCCACATTGTAGGGGTTCTCCTGGACAAATTTCTTCCACCAGGCCTTCTTGATGTTGTTCTTCAGCTCCACGCCCAGGGGGCCGTAGTCCCAGGTGTTGGCCAGGCCGCCGTAGATCTCGCTGCCGGCAAAGATGATGCCGCGGTTTTTGCAGAGGGCGACGATCTTGTCCATCGTCTTTTCGGTGTTTTTCATGGTGAGGTTCCTCCTATATGAAGTGTTTTGGCAACAAAAAACGCCCTGAGCCGGTAAGGCTCAGGGCGAACTAAACATAGTCCGTGGTTCCACCTGAATTTGGATACTTCCACACTCTTCTGCCGGTAACGGGGCTTCCGGCGGGCATTTCCTCCCGCGGCTCAGGGCCGCCACGCCCGTCATCGCCTGTATCAGGAAAAGAATAGCACGTTTCGGGGTGGTTGTCAAGCACACAAAGCAAAAACCGCCGCAGGCTGAGCGCTATCCTTAAATTACACAAGCGATTGCCCCTCATTTGAGGCTTTCCGCTCTGTGTGATTTAAGGATTTTTTTATTTTTGCGCAGAACGGAGGTGAACACATGGCAGGCTATGCTTACCGCTCTTTTTCTGAGCGGCAGAAAATTCAGGCGATGGTTGAGGCTGGTAAGACAGCAAAGGACATTTCAACAGAAATGGGGATCTCCCTCAGTGCCGTCTACTGCGAATTAAAGCGTGGGCGCGACGGCACGCGCTACGAGGATGCACGCCTCACTTACAAAGCCGACGTTGCCCAGCTCAACGTGCAGAAATCCCTTGAGCGGCGCGGCAGACGGTCGGCCAGCGCATAACACCCGCAACGCTATTACAAAGGAGGCAAGCATGAGTTCTGGAATCAACCCCATTGTGCTCAAAAGATCAGATCCCCTTTGCACAGTTGAAACTGTGCGACTGAATCCAGAGGCACGCAAAGTTGTGCGCCGCTTGTGCGCAAAAACATCCCTGTCTGCCAGCACGGTCGTTTCCCAAATCCTGATCCAAGCGGAGGGTTTGATCGACATTGAAGATGCTGACGAAGAAACCGAAGATTAAAAGGAGGCTTTTTCATCGTGAAAACCGCAGTTATGAACATTGCCGCTGGGCAATGCGTGAAATTCCACAATGAGCCGTGCTTGGTGCTGGAGCACCGGCAGAACGGCACGCTGCTGATGACCTGCAATCAGATTGAGGCCAAGTTTGGCGGCAGCAACAACTACGCAAAGAGCGCCTTGGCCAAGCACCTCAACAGCACTTTCCTTGAGGCCCTGACCGAAAACCACGTCGATGAAGTGCTGCTGCGCAAGGTCGATCTGACCGCCGTGAACGGCAGCACAGAGTATGGCAGCGTTGTGTGCAGGGTTGCACCGCTGACCCTCGACGAATACCGCAGGCTGCGCGGCATCATCCCCCTGCCCGAAAGCTGGGAATGGTTTGCAACGCCTTGGAGCACACCTGCTGTCAACGAAGATGACACATGGGTTGCTGGCTTGGGCACCGGTGGCGATGTCGACGACTACGGCTATTACGGTTCTGGCGGCTCCCGCCCCGCTTTCCTCATCCCCTCCGACTACGCCGTGGAGGTTGACGAAGAAAACCCGCTGGAGCAGTTCAGCTTGAATGACCTGCTGGCCGAGATCAACCGGCGTGTGACATCTGAGGAGTAAGCGCCATGACCACCAATGAATTGCAGGCCAGCCGTTACTCGCGGCGCTGCCGCAGAGACCGTCAGATCAAGCGGCGCAAGCGGCTTATCACCGCCGCTGCTGCGGCTGTCCTTTGCCTTGCGTTTCTTTTCGGCTACATGAGCGGCTGCGCTGTACATAAGACACCGGCGCAGACCGCACAGCCGGTGCAATCCGTACAGCCCTCCGTGCCGGTGAAAACCGCAAGCACAGAACGCCACGACACCGACACCCCCGAACAAGAAAAGGCCCCAGAGGAGCCGCCTGTTCAGACTGTGCAAGAGCCTGAACAGGACAGCACCCCGGAGCCGGTGCAGTATCGTGATGACATCGTGAGCCAAGGGCAGCTCCTCAGCTATGAATGCCAGCAGATCCTCATGGATTGCTGCAGCAAGTACAGCGTGCCTTACGCGCTGGGCCTTGCAATGGCTGAGGTTGAAACCCACTTTGATCCCGATGCAGTCAGCAGCACAGGTGACTACGGCCTCATGCAGATCAATGCCTGCAATCACGAGTGGTTAGGTGAGCTTGGCTTTGATGTGATGACCTACGAGGGAAACATTGAGGCCGGTATTTACATGATAGCTCAAAACATTCAGCAGTACGAAGATTTTGAGCTGGCTCTGATGGCCTACAACTGCGGCCCCACGGGTGCAAGAAACCTATGGGCGCAGGGTATCTACCAAACCGAATATTCCCAAAAGGTTATGACCGCATACAACTACTGGCTGACAGTTTTGGAGGGATAAAAATGCCGTATTACTGGACGTGCCCCGATTGCGGCGCGCACCTTGACCCCGGTGAGCGCTGCGACTGTCACGACGATACTACTAAGGAGGATTGTACCAATGTTAGAAATGAAAATCAAGATTGAGGTTGCCGATGCCCTTATCAGCGCAATTGACAAGCTGGCCAGCGCCTTGAATATCACCGCGATCCCCGCGCAGACCCCCGCACCTGCCGCACCCGCAAACCCTACCGCCGCACCTGCGCCGGTGACTGCACCCGCATCTGCTCCTGTACAGGCTGCATCAACTTCACCTATTGCAGATCCCACCCCTGCACAGCCTCCTGTACAGATGAATGCTGCGATGACTGCGCCCACTCCCGCGCCCGTTGTGCCGGTGACCGCTGCCCCCACGTACACGCTTGACCAAATCGCAACGGCTGGCGCGGCTCTTGTGAACGCAGGCAAAATGGAGCAGCTTCTGGCGCTGCTTGGCAAGTACGGCATTCAGGCCATCACCCAGCTCAAGGCTGAGCAGTTCGGCCAGTTCGTGACCGAGCTGAGGGGCCTTGGCGCGCAGATTTAAGGAGGCTGTCATGGCTCCTGAAAAACACGCGCTGCTTTCAGCGTCATCTGCGCACCGCTGGCTTGTCTGCACGGCAGCTCCCCGCTTTGAGGAAAATCTGCCCGAAAGCACCAGCGAGTACGCCGAGGAGGGCAGGCTGGCTCATGCAATCTGTGAGCTGAAAGTGCAGAAAAAGTTCACCATTATGACCGCGCGCACCTACAACACGCGCCTGAACAAGCTCAAGAAAGATCCTCTTTACAAAGATGAAATGGACAAGACCTCTGATCTGTACATTGAGCATCTTGTGGAGCAGGCAATGCTTTATGACCACACACCCACCGTTTCTGCTGAGGTGCAGGTTGACTTTGAGGAATATGTGCCTGAGGGCTTTGGCACCTGTGACTGCATTATGATCGGCGGCGATACGCTGAGCATCACAGACTACAAGCATGGCAAGGGCGTGCCCGTTTCTGCTGTCGGTAATCCGCAAATGCGTCTGTACGCGCTGGGTGCCCTCAAGCGCTATGCGCCGGTGTTCGGCAACACCATCAAAAAGGTGCGCATGACCATTGACCAGCCGCGCATCGCGTCCGAGCCTACCACGGACACCATCACCGTTGAGGAGCTGCTGGCATGGGGTGAGAGCATCAAGCCCATTGCGCAGAAAGCCTACATGGGGCTGGGCGAGTTCGTGCCCGGTGAGCATTGCCGTTTTTGCCGAGGCAAGGCCCAGTGCCGCGCCCGTGCCAACGTCAACACAGCCCTTGAAGATTTTAAGGATTGCATTCCGCTGGGTAACTCCCCCGCAATGCAGGCCGACTATGACACCACCGGCTTTAAGCCCGTAAACACCCTGACGGATGCTGAGATCGGTGAGCTGCTGGAGCGCGGCAAGTTCCTTGTGGAATGGTACAAGGATCTGGAGGACTACGCAACCAAGGCGCTGTTTGACGGTAAACCCATTGAGGGCTGGAAGCTGGTAGCAGGCCGCAGCAACCGTACCTTTACGGATCAGGATGCCGCCATTGCCGCCATCATCGGTGCCGGTTATGATGAGGCGCTTGTGTATGACCGCAAGCCCAAAACGCTCAGCCAGCTCGAATCCATGCTTGGCAAGGCCGACTTTGCCCGCATTGCAGGCCAGTTTGTAATTAAACCTTACGGAAAGCCCACTTTGGCACCGGCCTCCGACAAGCGCGAGGAATACAACCGCGCTGCCGCCGATTTTGCAGGGGTGACCGCAAATGCCTGCTGTTAAGTTCGGGCAGGATACCTGCACCGTGACGCTGAATCTTGAAAAGCTCTGCGATCTGCCGCTGGCGAACATCCGCAAGCTGTACGCCATGATCCTCTCTGAGCCTTGGCGCGCTGACAATACCGACGCTGCAGCAACCGTGAGCGCATTTCTTGATGAAGCGATTGAAACCAGCAAACGGGCATGGGCAATGGCCAGTTCTGAATATCAGAACGGCTGGCGGCTTGTACGCAGCAAGAAAGCCCGTGACCCTGAAACCGTTGAAATACTCAGCACCAACAAGGCTTTGACCCGTGCTGTGCGCCGCACAAAAGCAGCACATGAGCACTGGAAAAAGCTCAAAGCAATCTGGGTGGATGCCCAGACACGATACAGCTATTAAGTGTAATTTAATTTTAAGGAGCGAATGAAAAATGTATCAGAACAATCCCACCAAAGTGCTGACCGGCGAGTGCCGCCTGTCCTACTGCAACCTGAATGCCCCTCGCGCTGCCCAGCAGGGCGGCGAGGCCAAGTATTCTGTAACGCTGCTGATTCCTAAGACCGACACGGCCACGAAAGCAGACATTGATGCCGCGATCAACGCCGCTGCCAACGATGCCATGACCAAGCTGTGGAACGGCGTGCGCCCCCCGCAGCTCAAGGTGCCCATCTATGACGGCGATGGCGTGCGGCCCAATTCTGGCGTGCCGTTCGGTGACGAATGCAAGGGCCACTGGGTTATGACCGCAGGCACCAAGAACAAGCCGCAGGTTGTCGGCATTGACAATATCAACTGCGAACTGGCCCCCTCCGATGTTTACAGCGGTATGTATGGCCGCGTCACCATCAATTTCTACGGCTACAGCAATTCTGGCAACAGAGGCGTGGGCTGCGGCCTTGGCAACGTGCTCAAGACCCGCGACGGAGAGCCGCTGGCTGGCGGCGCATCGGCTGCTGCAGACTTCGCAGGCATCGGTGCAAGCCCCGTTGCACAGGCACCTGCCCAGCCGCAGGCCGTTCCTCAGTACGGTGCCGCGCCCGCGCAGCAGTACGCACCCATGAACACCGCGCCGTGGACGGGCGGCAACGGCATCAACCCCATTACCGGCCAGCCCATGTAAGAGGAGGACATCATGCACCATCTGAGCATAGACCTTGAAACGTTTTCCAGCGTGCCGATTGCAAAAGCCGGTGCTCAAAAATACATATCCAGCCCCGACTTTGAGATCCTGCTGTTTGCCTACAGCGTAGATGGTGCCCCTGTTGAGGTTGTTGACATGGCACGGGGGGAGCATCTTCCCCCGTGGCTTGTCACAGCGATCACCAGCCCCGACTACATCAAGCACGCATACAACGCGCCCTTTGAGTGGGGATGCCTCTCCAAATTCCTTGGCCCGCTGCCGCCGTCGCAATGGCGCTGCACCATGTTCCACGGCCTTTACTGTGGCTATACGGCAGGCTTGGATGCCACAGGACGTGCGCTGGGCTTGCCTGAGGACAGACGCAAGCTGAACACGGGCAAGGCCCTCATCCGTTATTTCTGCGTGCCCTGCGCGCCGTCAAAGGCCAACGGGGGCCGCACACGCAACCTGCCGCAGCATGACCTCCAGAAATGGGAGCTTTTCAAAGAATATAACCGGCAGGACGTTGTGACAGAAATGGAAATTGAGCGCCGCCTGTCAGCGTTCCCTGTACCTGACTGGGTGCAAAAGCAATGGGAAACGGATCTGCTCATCAATGCACGCGGCGTTGCTGTTGACATGGATTTTGTGCACGGCGCTCTGTATCTGGGCAACACCGTGCGTGAAAGCCTGATGAAAGAGGCCGCTGATGTATCCAAGCTGGACAACCCAAACAGCGTGGCGCAGCTTACCGGCTGGCTGCAGAAAGAAATGGATGAGGAGCTGACCGACTTGCGCAAAGACACCGTTGCGCGGCTTCTTGGCAAGGAGGGCAACAGCCCGCAGGTGCAGCGGATGCTTGAAATCAGGCAGGAGCTTGGCAAGACATCCACCAAGAAATATGACGCGATAGAGGCCGCTGTGTGCCCTGACGGACGTGTGCGCGGGCTGCTCCAGTTCTACGGAGCCAACCGCACTGGCAGGTGGGCAGGCCGCTTGGTGCAGGTGCAGAATTTGCCGCGCACCTATACGGAGCCGCTGCCGCTGGCCCGTGACCTTGTGAAGCAGAAAAACCTTGATGCCCTGCGGCTCATTTACGGCTCTGTGCCTGACACCCTCAGCCAGCTCATCCGCACCGCATTCATTGCCCCTGACGGCCATGTGCTCATTGATGCCGATTTTTCCGCGATTGAGGCGCGTGTCATTTCATGGTTGGCCGGTGAACAATGGCGGCTTGAAGTGTTCCGCACCCACGGCAAGATTTATGAAGCATCCGCTTCTCAGATGTTTGGCGTGCCTATTGAGCTTATCAAGAAAGGCAATCCTGAGTATTCCCTGCGGCAGAAAGGCAAGGTTGCAGAGCTGGCGCTGGGCTATCAAGGCAGCACGGGCGCACTCATCAACATGGGCGCTCTTGACATGGGCATCCCTGAGGAAGATCTGCCCGACATCGTGAGCCGCTGGCGTGACGCAAACAGCCGCATCCGTGATCTGTGGTACACGATGGACAACGCTGCTGTGCAGGTGATCTCAGGCGGCGGCACCGTAGGCGTGCGCAATCTGCTGCTTTCCCGTGAGTTCGACTACAACCAGCAAACCGACGTTTTCACCATCCAGCTCCCCTCAGGACGCAAGCTCTACTATGTCAGCCCCAGTATAGGCCAAAACCAATGGGGCAATCCGTCGATTGCGTACATGGGCATGGATCAGAAAACAAAGCGCTGGAAAACCATCGAAACCTACGGCGGCAAGCTGGTTGAAAACTGCGTGCAGGCCATTGCCCGTGACGCGCTGGCCGGTGCCATTGAGCACCTTGAAGCTGCGGGCCTGCCGGTCGTGTTCCACGTGCACGATGAGGTTGTGATTGACGTTGCGCCCTTTGCAGATCCTGACACGATGCTGGATAAGGTTGTAAACATCATGCGCCAGCCTATCCCGTGGGCACCTGACCTGCCGCTCAACGCTGATGGCTGGGTGGGCGGCTTCTTTAGAAAGGACTGATTGACGGTGCAATACATGGGCGGCAAGAGCCGCATTGCGCAGTCAATCGCGGACATTATCAGCATGACGGGGGGGGGCGCAACATGAGATACCAAGGCGGCAAATCCAGAATTGCGCAGGACATCGCAAGCGTGATCTCAGTGAGGGGGGGGATTGCTTTGTCAGCCTTTTCTGCGGCAGTTGCGCCGTTGAAAGCAAAGTGCAGGGCTTTTCCCGCAAGATCCTCAATGACCGCCACCAATACCTCATTGCATTGCTTCAAGGTGTGCAGCGCGGCTATGAGCTGCCAGAATCCATCACGCCTGAACAATACCGACATATCAGAGAACACAAAGACGATGATCCTACACTGACAGGCTTTGTGGGCTTCGGGTGCAGCTTCGGCGGCAAATGGTTTGGCGGCTATGCACGAAACGCCACCGGCACCAACTATGCCGCGCAAAGCAAGCGTTCCCTGCTGAAAGATATGGCAACCCTGCAAGATGCCACATTCGTGTGCGCTGACTATCGCAGAGTGTGCATCCCGCCGCGCGCTGTCATCTACGCAGATCCACCGTACAACAACACCACCGGCTATCACGGTGACCGCTTCGACAGCGCTGAATTTTGGATTGCCATGCGCCTGCTTGCTGATACCGGCCACACCGTTTTTGTAAGTGAACAGGAGGCCCCTCCAGATATTCAGTGCGTGTGGGAACGCAAGTTTACCCGCACGCTTGACCGAAACAAAAGCAACCAATTTTCTGTAACAGAAAAACTGTTTTTCTTACCTGCAAAGGAGGTTTGACCCGTGAACACGAAAGAAAAGACCCTTGAGGATGTAAGCCCTGAGGCGTTCGGCCTGATTATGGCCCTCAATGAAAAAGCCTATGCAAAGCTGGCTGAGCCTGATTTTGTCCGAGTTCTCCCCCCCCCAGAAGATCATGCGCCCGGCGCTCTGATCTATTCGTGGGGCGTTGAAATGCTGCGGCTTGGCTTTGAGCTTGCAGCAGAGATTTTTCTATCAGATGAACTGGCAAAGGAGGCCGACAATGACGGAAACGACGATTGCCGCGATGACATCAACCGGCAAGGATGACTGGGAAACCCCGCACTGGCTTTTTGACAAGCTCAACGCGGAATTTCATTTTACGCTTGACCCCTGCTGCACGCACCAAACGGCAAAGTGCCGCAAGCACTACACACCCGCCGAGAATGGCTTGATTCAGGACTGGGGGGGGGAGATCGTGTTTTGCAATCCTCCCTACTCCCGCAAGACCAACACAAACCCCGGCCAAATCGCATGGGTGCAGAAATGCGCAGCAGAGGCACAAAAGCCCAACACAACTGTTGTGGCGCTGCTACCCGCGCGAACAGACACGGAGCTTTTTCATTCCTACATCTATGGCAAAGCAGAGATCCGTTTTCTCAAGGGCCGCGTGTCATTTCTTGACAACGGCAAAGAAACCGGCAAGCCCCTGTTTGGCTCAATGATCTGCATTTGGAGGCACGGCAATGACCCCTCTCAACACAATCTATAACGTTGACTGCCTTGAGGGTATGAAAGCGCTGCCCGATGGCTGCATTGACATGGTGCTTTGTGATCTGCCGTATGGCACGACGGCCTGCAAGTGGGATACAGTCATCCCATTTGAGCCGTTATGGGCGCAGTATCACCGACTTGTAAAGCCCGATGGCGCCATCGTCCTGTTTGGCTCAGAGCCGTTTTCTACTGCGCTGCGACACAGCAATCTCAAAGAGTTCCGTTATGACTGGATCTGGGAAAAAGAACAAGGTGCCAACTTCATGCTGTGTAAGTATCAGCCGTATAAGGTGCACGAAATCATTTCTGTTTTCAGCAAAGGCAAGCACCTGTACCAGCCGCAGATGACTGAGGGCCAGCCCTATGTCAGCGGTAAGGGCACCAGCGGCGATATTACCAACAACGTGAAGAAAACCCAGACCGTGAACACCGGCACACGCTACCCGCGCAGCATTCTGCGGTACAACACCGATAAGGCGCGGGGGGGGCTTCACCCAACGCAAAAACCTGTTGCGCTGCTTGAATACCTCATCAAGACCTACACCAAAGCAGGTGACACCGTGCTTGACAACTGCATGGGATCAGGCTCTACGGCTGTGGCCGCGATCAATACAGGCCGCAATTACATAGGTTTTGAAACCAACCCGCAGTATTACGAAATCGCCATGAAACGCGCCTGTCTTACAGCGTTCGGTGTGCCTGCAAACTTGATAAAGGAGGCAATCAAAAATGAAAATCATTGACCCCTCTGCAACAATCGAGCTGCCAATGAGCGGCGCTGATATACTGCGGCACATTGAACGGTGCGGGCGCATCTGCTACAAATCCGAGGGCAGGATCACCGAAAACAGCGCTGATGACTTTGTGCGCGGCATCATCAAGCGCGGCCATGAGGCCGTTCTGGAGCACGCTTCTTTTTCCGTGAAGTTTGTGTGTGACCGTGGTGTGTCGCATGAGCTTGTGCGGCACCGCTTGGCATCCTACTGCCAAGAAAGCACACGCTACTGCAATTACAGCAAAGATGGCTTTGGCAACGAGATCACCGTCATCAAGCCCCTCTATCTGGACGCACACTCGCACGGCTATGCCATCTGGCGGCGTTCCTGCGCGACGGCTGAAACCGCCTATTTTGATCTGCTTGATTATGGATGCTCCCCGCAGGAGGCACGGGCGGTGCTGCCCAACAGCCTCAAAACGGAGGTTTACATGACCGCAGATCTGCGCGAATGGCGGCACTTTTTTAAGCTGCGCACAGGCCCTGCGGCCCATCCGCAAATGCGCGAGGTTGCGCTGCTGGCGCTCCAGCAGGCAAAAGCGGCGGTGCCCGTCATATTCGATGACATCAAGGAGGCTTGACCATGAAACGATCCGAAATTTTAGAGGCCGCGCGCCGCTGCGTTTGTGGTGAGCGTGAGCAGGACTACGGCACACCTGAAAACAACTTTGAAACCATCGGACTGCTCTGGGGTGTTTACCTCAGAGCGGCCCACCCTGAAATCAGACTGCCCATCAACGGCATTACGGCCAAAGACGCTGGCGCGATGATGGCCCTGCTCAAAGTGGCCCGCATCGCCACCGGCTCCAGCCCTGACAGCTTTGTTGATCTGGCCGGTTACGCTGCCTGCGCCGGTGAGATTGCCACGGAAAGGCCCGTCGAATGAACAGGCGTGAGCGGCGAAATCTGCAGAGGCAGGGCGTGCAGGTGCCCAAAGATCCTACCCTCAGCATTAAGCTGTCGGCACTGGGTAAGGCCGTGATGACCCCTGAAATGGAAACCGCCATGCTGCATGAGATCAACCAACAGTGCCTTGAGGCCGATGACCGGCTATCACTTGACGTTGATGCCGTCGTGCTATGGACGCTGCACCAGCATCTGGGCTTCGGTGTGAAGCGGCTGCACAGGTTTTATCTTGCGATGGCCGCAGAGCACCGCCGTATGCGCGACTACTACCAAATGGATGACACTTACCCTGAGCGCTATAAGCTCAAAGAGCTGGGCGCTGATCTTGAAGAATGGCAAAAGGAGGTGCTGGCTGATGACCCCGAAACCGTGGGAAAACGCTGAGGGTTACACAGATCCAACGGCGTACACCGCTCTCAGGCATATCCAGCAGGAAGAAAACGCAGAGCTGGATGCCAAAGTGAATACCCTCATCAAAGTGCTCAAGTACATCGTTTCCCTCAGCGGTTTTGAGCTTATCAACCGCATTGAGCTGCGTGACAAAAAGAGTGGGAGGTGTTTTCGATGAAAAAAGCGATTGCCATTGACTTTGACGGCTGCTTGTGCCAGAACGCATACCCCGGCATAGGCTCCCCCAACTGGCCTGTCATCAATAAGGCGCTGGCCGAGCAGGATGACGGCGCTGGCCTGATCCTGTGGACGTGCCGCGAGGGTAAGCTGCTGCAGGATGCTGTCATGGCCTGCTGGAGCTGGGGCCTGCACTTCGATGCAATCAATGAAAGCCTCCCCGAATGGATTGAGGCATTTGGCACCTGCCCGCGCAAGGTGGGTGCTACGGAATACTGGGATGACCGCGCTGTGCGGATGCCCGTGCAGGAGGTGTGACTATGAAAACAAAAGATGTTTATTCTGCCGCTATCAAGAAATACGGCAAGATCTCCCAGCTCATTATGTGCATGGAGGAAATGTCGGAGCTTATCAAAGAGCTTTCCAAAAGTATCAGGGGCGCGGACAATTCCAGCGCGATCTCTGAGGAAATGGCCGACGTTGAGATCATGCTGGAGCAGTTGCGCATCATCTACCACAACCGCTCTGAGGTGGACACCATCAAGGCCGACAAGCTGCGCCGCCTTGAGCAGCGGCTGGAGGGGGTGCCTGAAAAGTGAAGCAAGCAAAAGCTCTTTGGAGAGTTGTACGGGCACACGCGCTGTTTTTCTGGCGCGTCAGGCTCACCCGTAGATGCTGCATGACCTGCGCGAATGTGCAGCGCCGTCTTTTCACAGAAAGGCCCCGTTACACTATCTGCAAGTGCTGCATCACCCATTGCTGGAAACCCGCACATAATCTCTGCAAGCAGTTCAAACGTGAGGTGCCGCCATGCAACACGACAGAAAAATAACAATTTCAGCCGGTAACAACCGGCGCGCCATGAGCTGGCAACCGCTCACGATGATGCTTTCTGAATTGTGGGCACGGTTGCAGACACCCGCAAGAGGTACAGAAACGCTGGCCGAATATCTGAACATGAAAAAGGCCCAGCAGGATGACCTCAAGGACGTGGGCGGCTTCATGGCAGGCACCCTCAACAGGCCGCGCCGCAAGGCCAATAATGTCACAGGCCGTGATCTCATTACACTTGACCTTGACAACATTCCCGCAGGCGGCACAGAGAACGTGCTGCGCCGTGTAGAGGGCTTGGGGTGCGGGTACTGCGTGTATTCCACCCGCAAGCACAGCCCCGCAGGGCCGCGTTTGCGTATCCTGCTGCCCCTTGACCGCACGGCCTCCGCTGACGAATATGAGCCGCTGGCACGCAAGATGGCTGAATACATCGGCATTGATCTGTGTGATCCAACAACGTTTGAAGTGTCGCGCTTGATGTACTGGCCCTCCTGCTGTTCAGATAGTCAGTACATCTACGTGTGGAAAGACAAGCCGCTGCTGTCTGCCAATGGCCTGCTGGCGCAGTATGCAGACTGGCGTGACTGCACGGAATGGCCGCAGGTGCCCGGCGCGCAAAATCTTCCTACAAAGCTGGCCGTCAAGCAGGGTGATCCTGAGGCCAAGGCCGGTGTTGTCGGCGCGTTCTGTCGTACATACGACATCTACCGCGCAATGGAGGAACTGATCCCCGGCATCTATGAGCCGGTTGACACCATGCCCGGACGCTACACCTATTTGGGCGGCTCTACGACGGGCGGCGCGGTGATCTATGACAACGGCAAATTCCTGTACAGCCATCATGCCACAGACCCCTGCAGCGGCAAGCTGGTGAATGCCTTTGACCTTGTGCGCCTGCATCGCTTCGGTGATAAGGATGACGAGGCCCAGCCCGGCACCCCAAACAACCGCCTCCCCTCCTATCAGGCCATGTGTGAGCTGGCTGTGCAAAATGCCGACGTTGCTGCACTGATGACGCAGGAGCGATACCAAGAGGCCGTGAAAGATTTTGAGGGCGTTGCGGCTACCAACGACGATGACGCGGCGAACTGGATGAGCAAGCTGGCCGTCAACAGTCAAACGGGCCTGCCGAAATCCACAATGGACAACGTGTGGATCATCCTTGAAAATGATCCGCTGCTCAAGGGCAAGTTTGCCCTCAATCGCTTTGCCGGTCGTGGTGAAGTGCTGGGGCCGCTGCCGTGGGATGGCCGCGAACACCGCCGCCTCTGGGATGACAACGACAACAACGGCCTGTACTGGTACATGGAGCGTTATCATCACATCACCGGCAACGGCAAGATCGACAGTGCCCTCTCGCTGCATTCCACCGCCCACGCTTTCAATGAGGTGCAGGACTACCTCTCCAGCCTCAAGTGGGATGGCACGCCGCGCCTTGACACCCTCTTTATTGACTATCTGGGCGCAGCAGATACCCCGTACACCCGCGCTGTGACCCGCAAGGCGTTCACCGCTGCAGTTACGCGCGCGATGATGCCCGGCAGCAAGTTTGACAATATGCTGATCCTGTCAGGGCCGCAGGGCATCGGCAAGAGCACCCTGCTGGATAAGATGAGCCACGGCTGGTTTAATGACAGCATCCGCACCTTTGAGGGCAAGGAAGCATCCGAGCTGCTGCAGGGTGTTTGGCTGGTTGAAATCGGCGAGCTGGATGCTTTCAGACGCACGGACGTTGCGCGCATCAAGCAATTTCTTTCCCTGCGCACTGACCGCTTTAGAGCTGCCTACGGGCGGCACGTGAAAGAAATGCCACGCTCCTGTGTGTTTTTCGGCACCACCAACACCGCCGACTATCTGCAAGACCGCACCGGCAACCGGCGTTTCTGGCCGGTCGATGTTGGCGTTGTTGCGCACAGCAAAAGCGTGTGGGCTGATCTGCCGCAGGAGCTTGACCAGCTATGGGCTGAGGCCGTCGTGCGCTGGCGCACGGGTGAGCCGCTGTACCTGTGCGGGGATCTTGAAGCTGCGGCCAAGGAAAAGCAGGAGGAGCACCGCGAAACCGGCACCCGTGAGGGCATCATCCTTGACTTTATCAGCAAGCAGGTGCCTGAGGACTGGGCCACATGGCCGCTGGATAAGCGCAGAATGTTCTGGGCAGGCAGCGTGCAGGGTGACATCAAGCTGGTTGACCGTGACAAGGTATGCGCCCTTGAGGTGTGGTGCGAGGCTTTCAACGGCAATCAGAAAGAGATCCGCTACGCTGATACACAGGAAATCAACGCTGTGATTGAAGCGGCGCAAGGGTGGAGAAAGACCCCGAACGGCAGGCGCTTTGGCTACTGCGGGATGCAAAGGGGCTTCATTTTCGGCGCTGATTCCGAAAACGAAAATGCCCCAAAAAGTTAGAAAAACGGTTGTTACATTGTGTGTTACATCTTGATACATTCAGTGTTACGTGTCTACATCGGTGTTACATTCAATGTAACGGCTGAAACCCTTGAAAATACAGGCTTTTTGGCCTCCTGTTACATTGTTACATCTTTTTTCTATTAAATATAAAATTAGACAGATTAGAGGGAATAGAGGATTTATATACTCCCTAACCAGCCTAATTTGAAATATATATATAGGAAAATGTATTGATGTAACAGCTTGTAACAGGCAAAAAAGTTTGAAAGTTAAAGTTTTGAAAATCCACAGGAGGCAGAGCGATGCTTGAAAAAGAGGTTGAGCGCTATCTGTGCAAGCAGGTGAAAAACCGGCTGGGCGGTATGGCACTCAAGTTTGTAAGCCCCGGTATGAGTGGGGTGCCTGACAGAATCATCTTACTGCCGGGCGCGCGTGTATGCTTTGTAGAAACTAAGGCCCCCGGCGAACGAATGCGCAGGCTGCAAAACTATGTGTGCGGGTTGATCCGCGCGCTGGGCTTCAAGGTGTACTGCATTGACACCAAAGCAAAGGTTGATGCCTTTGTGAATATGTGGGAGGCATGACCGTGAAATACACACCGCATGACTATCAAACATACTGCATTCAGCGCGTGGTGGAAGATCCTGCGGTTGGGTTGTTCCTGCGGCCCGGACTTGGCAAAACCGTCATAACGCTGTCAGCCGTCAACATTCTCAAGTATTTCAGATGGCAGGTGTGCAAGGTGCTGGTGGTTGCCCCCAAAAAGGTTGCTGAGGCTACATGGAGCAAAGAGGCTGCAAAATGGGATCACCTGCAGCACCTGAAAATTTCAACGGTGCTGGGCAGCGCCACAAAGCGCATTAAGGCCCTCAACACCCCCGCAGATGTGTATATCATCAACCGCGAAAATGTTGAGTGGCTGGTGGACTACTATAAGCAGGCATGGCCCTTTGACATGATTGTGCTTGATGAAAGCACCAGCTTCAAGAATCCCGCCAGCAAGCGTTTCAAGGCCATGCGGCGCATCCGCAGGTTTGCCAAAAAGGTTGTGCTGCTGACCGGCACACCGTCATCTAAGGGCTTGATTGACCTATGGGCGCAGGTGTATCTGCTGGACGGCGGCGAACGTCTGGGGCCGACGCTGGGCGCGTACAGGGAGCGATATTTTGACCCTGACCAGCGGAGCCGCACGCAGATCTACAGCTACAAGGCCAAGCAGGGCGCTGAGGACGCGGTGCTTTCCGCAATCTCTGATATTTGTATCAGCATGAAAGCGGAGGACTACCTGCAACTGCCTGAGAACGTGCAGCATGAAATTCCCGTGATGCTTGATGAAAAGGCCATGAAAGCCTACAAGCAGTTTGAGCGTGATCTGCTGCTTGAGGTTGATGAGGAAGTTGTGACCGCCAGCACCGCCGCCGTGCTTGTGGGCAAGCTGCTGCAGTTCTGCAACGGCGCTGTCTACAGCACTGAGGGCCATGTGGTGCCGGTACACGATTGCAAGCTGGACGCATATATGGAGCTTCTGGAGCGTCTTGATGGTGAGCCTGCATTGACATTCTACGGGTACCAGCATGACCGTGACAGGATTTTGGAGCGTCTTGAGAAGTACAACAAAGGCCGCAAAGACAAGCTGCGCGTTCGTGTTTTCAAAGGCCCTGCCGATGAGGACGCATGGAACAACGGCGAAATTGACGTGCTGCTTGTGCATCCTGCAAGCTGCGCGTATGGCCTGAATTTGCAGGCAGGCGGCAGGCACGTGATATGGTACGGCCTCAACTGGAGCTTTGAGCTGAACGATCAAGGCAACTGCCGTTTGTGGCGGCAAGGCTCCCCGTATGACAAGGTTTTTATTCACTATTTGATTGTGCAGGGCTGTCAGGATGAAGATGTAATGCAAACGATACGCGACAGGGCCGACACCCACGAGGCTGTGATGAGCGCCCTGAAAGCCCGAATCAAGCGAGTAAAGGAGGAAATTGCATGATTACAGATCAGGAACGCATGAAAACTGATGTTGTTTTTGTTGATACCGTGATCCGCGAGTGCGCGCAGCTATCCATTCAGCATGAAAGCGATAAGCTGAAAATTGAAGATCTTGTGCGTCAACTTGAGGAGGGCAAGATCAGCAACCTGCAGGCTGCTGTGGTTGTACCTGCTGACAATGCAGACATCATGCGACAGCGGTTGACAAAGGCCAAGTATCAGATCGAATGGCTGATGAAAGGTGGAGATCCCTGCCGCTTGTGCGCAAATAGGCCCTGCAAGATGGGCGAGGTATGCAAGCCTGTGTGGAAAGAGGGTGCTGACCTGTGACGCTGAAAGAACTTTCCCAGCTTTATTATCTCAATCGTGAGATTGAAATGGACAAGCGCCGGTTGCAGGAGCTGGAGGTGAAAGCCGTATCCTGTACCGCTTCTCTGTCGGGTATGCCGCATGGCACAGGTGTAAGTGACCGTGTGGGCCGATACGCCGCCGACATCGTTGATCTCAAGGGCATCATTGAAGCAAAGCTGCAACAGTGTATTTATGAGCGCAACCGGCTGGAGCGCTATATTGCCACCATTGATGACAGCCTGACGCGGCAGATCTTCACCTATCGTTTTATCAATGGCCTGCCGTGGGAACAGGTTGCGGCCTGCATCGGCGGTGATAACAATGCGGGCAGCGTTCGCATGATCTGCTACCGGCATTTAGACAAGGGAGCGTAATCTGTTGCAAATGTTGCAACGCTGTGTGCTACAATGATAGCGCGGGTGTATGCGATGACACCTCCTTTGTAGCGGCGGCACGGTGACGGAAGATGAAACCCAGATCCGTGCCGCCGTATTATACTGATTTTGTAACGGCGCTGTCTGTGTAACAAGGCAGCGCGTATTTTTGTTATGGGGTGGTGAGTGTGGCAAAGCTGACTGACAAGCAAAAGCGTTTTGTGCAGGAGTATCTTGTGGATCTCAATGCCACGGCTGCGGCGCGGCGTGCTGGATACAAAGACCCGAATATCGGGCGGCAGCTAATTACGAAAAATAACGTTTCAGAAGAAATTGCGAAACGGCAGGTAAAGCTGCAGAACAAGCTGGAGATCACGCAGGAAAGAGTGCTGCAGGAGCTTGCTGCAATCGCTTTTGCAAACGGCAGCGACTTTGTTACCGTGACGGCCACCGGCCTGCTTGATGTAAAGCCCACAAGCAAGGTGCCAAAGGAAAAGCTGCCTGCCATTGCGGGCATCAAGTACACACAGGTTGGCAGCGTCGAAATCAAACTGCACGATAAAGTCAAAGCTCTTGAGCTGCTGGGCAAGCATTTGGGCGTGTTTGATGAAAAGCGCGACACCGACAAGGCTGAGGAAAACAACATTTTTGAAGTTATCGAACAGAGCACCAAGGAGGGGCTGGATATAAGTGAAATATCAGAAATTGAGCCCCCGGCAGAATCTGGCGATGACGTGGTGGAATAGACCGGGCTTTGAGGCTTATGACGGCATCATTTGTGACGGCTCTGTGCGTTCAGGCAAAACGGTTGCAATGACTGTGGGCTTTGTCATGTGGGCCATGACCCGTTTTGACGGGTACAATTTTGCTTTGTGCGGCAAGACCATTGAGAGCTTGCGGCGCAATGTCACGGTAAACCTGCCTGTATGGTTGGCAGGCGTTTTTTCGTTCAAGGAATACCGCACGGAGAACAAGATCGTGGTGAGCGCAGGCGGCAAAGTCAACACGTTCTATCTGTTTGGTGGGCGTGATGAAAGCAGCGCGTCGCTCATTCAGGGCATCACGCTGGCTGGCGTGCTTCTTGATGAGGTTGCGCTGATGCCTGAGAGCTTTGTAAATCAGGCCACCGCCCGCTGCTCTGTGGATGGGGCCAAGCTGTGGTTTAACTGCAACCCTGAGGGGCCGTCGCACTGGTTTTACCTTAGGTGGATCTGCGGCGCGCGTAAAAAGAAAATGCTCCATCTGCATTTTACGATGGATGACAACCTCAGCCTCTCCGCAGCGACAAAGCGGCGGCTTGAAAACACCTATTCTGGGGTGTTTTATGACCGTTATATCAGGGGCCTGTGGGTTGTTGCAGAGGGCCTGATCTACACAATGTTCAACAAAGACTTTCATGTGGTGCGTTCTGAGGCGCGGCCCTATGACAAGTATTATATTTCTGTTGACTATGGCACCGTAAACCCCACCAGCGCGGGCCTTTGGGGGCGCTCAAAGGGAAAATGGTACCGTATGCGTGAATACTATTTTGACAGCCGCCGCGAGGGGCGGCAGCGCACGGATGAGGAACACTATGCCGAGCTTGAAGCGCTGGCCGGTGATCTGCACATTACCTCCGTGATTGTTGACCCCTCTGCCGCTTCTTTCATCGAGGTTATACGCCGCCACTCACGCTTTTCTGTTGAAAAAGCGTCAAATGCCGTGATTGACGGCATCCGCAATGTGGCAACGCGGTTGCAATGCGGTGACATCTTCATTTGTGACTGCTGCACCGACAATATCAGAGAATACGGCCTTTACCGCTGGGATGAAAAATCCATAGCAGACCGGCCTATAAAAGAGAACGATCACAGCATGGACGATACGCGCTATTTTGTGCATAAGGTGTTTGCGCCCACGCTGTTCAGCTTTAAGTGAGGTGAAAGCATGGTTGTACTGAATCTGAGAAGTGACTGTAATGCACGTACAGCCACGAATTTCAAGCGCGGAATGACAGACAAGCGTTTCTTGGAGCTTGAAATTACCGCGTGGCTTGCGTCTAAGGAACGCAAGCAGCAGCTTGAGGCTGAGGAATATTACGACGGCAACCAAGCCGCCGCGCACCGGCAGCGCATCGCTCTTGACGATGATGGCAAACCCAAAGTGCTTGAGCACCTGCCGAACAACCGGCTTGTGAACAATCTGTATTCAAAAATGGTCGATCAAAAGACCAACTACAGCTTTGGCAGGCCAATTTCCTTTGATACTGAAAATAAGGATTACGCCGAGGCATTGAGTACCGTGCTGGGGCACCGTTTCCGCAGGACGTTGCACAATGTTGGTGAGGGCGCAATCATCGCGGGTAAGAGCTGGCTGTATCCGTACTATGAAAACGGTGAGCTGACCTTTAAGCGCTTTCCTGCCGATGAGGTGCTGCCGTTCTGGGCAGATGCAGACCACACCGTGCTGGATGCTGCTGTGCACGTCTATGTCGTGCTGGAATATGACGAAAACGAACAGGCAAAAAAGGTTGTCAAAGTTGAAGTCATGCACGGCGGCGGTGTTGACAGCTTCATCCGTGGTGATGACGGCACGCTGATGCCCGACAATGACGGCTACAGCGGCTCCTACATTACCGAGCTTGATGAGGTGACCGGCGAAAAGACAGAATACAACTGGGAGCGCATTCCGCTGATCTGCTTTAAGAGTTCTCACCATGAGATCCCCCTGCTTTCAAAAGTGAAGTGCTTGCAGGACGCATACAACGATGTGCTTTCCAACTTTGCAAATCAGATGGAGGAAGATATTCACAGCACAATCTTGGTTGTGAAAAACTATGACGGCGAGGATCTTGGCCGTTTCCGCTCCAACATTGCGCAGTACGGCGCAATCAAAGTGCGCAGCTATGAGGGATCTGAGGGCGGCGTTGAAACGCTTGAGATCACCGTCAATGCTGAAAACTACAAAACGCTGCTGGCGCTGCTCAAGGATGCCATCATCGAAAACGCAAGAGGCTATGACGCTAAGGACGAGCGTATGGCTGGAAACCCCAACCAGATGAACATTCAGAGTATGTACAGTGACATTGATCTTGATGCCAACGGCATTGAGATGGAATTTCAGGCCAGCATGGAGGAACTTCTGTGGTTTGTCAACAAGCATCTTGCCAACACCGGCAGGGGCAACTATGACGGCACAGACGTTTCTGTTATTTTTGACCGTGATGTGCTCATCAATGAAACCGAGGCGATCAACAACTGCAAAGCCTCCGTGGGCATCATTTCTGATGAAACCATTGTGAAGATGCACCCGTGGATCTCTGACCCTGAGCAGGAGCTGCAGCGCATCAAGGATGAAAAAGAGGAGGCCGCTTCTGACCCCTACCAAGCCATGTTTATGAGCCAGCAGAAAAAGGCCATGACACAGCAGGCCGCTGCTGGTGATGAGAGCGGTGACGGCGATGGCACGACAGAGTAACGCTGAATACTGGGCGCAGCGCCTGAAAAACATGGAGGACGCGCTGAAAGATCAGGTTTATAGTGACTATGTGCAAAACCTTGATGAGCAGTTTGCCGCCGCCGATGCTGAAATCAGACGGCAGATGGAGAGCTGGTACCAGCGTCTTGCCGCCAACAACGACATCACGTTGGCAGATGCCAAAAAGCTGCTTACCGCTGATGAGCTTGAGGAATTTCACTGGAGTGTCGAACAGTACATAAAGTACGGTGAACAGAACGCGCTTGACCAAAAGTGGGTAAAGCAGCTTGAGAATGCCAGTGCAAAGGTGCACGTGTCGCGGCTGGAGGCCCTACAGGTGCAGATCAGGCAGCAGGCCGAGAAATTGCACACCGCAGTTGAAAAGGCCGCTGAGGGCGCTGCAAAGGGCATCTATGAAAGCAGCTATTACCGCACCGCGTATGAGGTGCAAAAAGAGCTTGGCATCGGCTGGGCATTGCAGGAGCTGAATGAGGGCCTGATTGAAAAGATCCTGTCAAGGCCGTGGACGGCTGACGGGCAGACATTCAGAGATCATTGCTGGACGAACAAAGCCAGCCTCATTGACAGCGTAAATAAAAATCTCACACAGATGCTCATTCGTGGTGACAGCCCCGACAAGGCTATTACAGCGATTACAAAAGAGTTTGGTGTATCAAAGCGCAAGGCTGGCCGTCTTGTGATGACGGAAAGCGCATATTTCTCCAGCACCGCACAGCAGGACTGTTTTTCTGAGCTGGGTGTTGAAAAGTACAAAATTGTTGCTGCTCTTGACCATCACACCTGCCCGCTGTGTGGTGAGTTGGATGGTAAAGTGCTCAAAATGTCTGATTACAAAGTTGGCCAGACTGCGCCGCCGTTCCATCCTTGGTGCCGCTGTTGCACCTGCCCCTACTATGATGATATGGAGGGCTTGGGCGAACGCTATGCGCGCGATGCTGTGACCGGCGAACGCTACAAGGTGCCCAGCAGCATGACCTATGAGCAATGGAAACTTAAGCAGGACGCGCTGCACGGCGCTGGTACCGTTGACTATCAGCGGACAATCAGCTATAATGAAATAGCTGATAAGGCACAATTTGAGCAGTTTAAGGCCATCTGGGGCGCTGGATACCCCAAAAACCTTGATGCTTTCCAGCAGATGAAATATAAAGATCCTGAGGGCTGGGCGCGTTTCAAGGATCTTGCCAACAAGAAAAAGCATCTGCAAGACCAGCTCAGCTATGTGTGGAAAGGTGAAAAGAATTTCATCCCGAAGCACACAAAGTTTGTAAATGTCACGACGATGGCAGGCCAAGGTGCCCGCACTGAAATCCGTGACATTGACCGCCTTGTGAGCGCCTACGGCGGCACCGCTGCCGACTGGAAAAAGCAGGCCGGTAAAGTGTCCAGCGACAAGTACATCTTTGATGTGCACTGGTATGAGCGTGATGACGGCATCCAGCACGATATGAAGCTGAAAAGCAGATCGGAGAAGAAAAAATGAAACTACGCTATGTTGGGCCGTCGTTCGGCGTTGACAGCTTGACTGACGGCAAAATATATGAGGCCACTGAGGAAGATGGAATGTACAGGGTGATTGATGACAGCGGTGAGGATTACCTGTACTCCATGACAAATCCCGCTCCCCTTGACGGCAGCAGCGCTGGCGGCAGGTGGGAAAAGGTTGAGGACTGACGGCCTTGTGACAACTTCATTGATTTAGGCATCCTGCGATTGCACAGGGTGCCTTTTTCATACCCAAAATTACCGCAGGCCCTGCGGAATATAAACAGGGCGGCTCTAAATACGGGGACTGGCCCGACAAAAAGGAATAGAGCGGAAAGGAGCACGAACATGAAACTGCAATGGTTGAAAGAGATCGTGGGCGATGCCTACACGGAGGAAATGGACACGGCTGTTTGTCAGGCGCTTGGCAAAGAGTTTGTTTCCCGTGCAGACTCTGTCTCTTATACACATCTCCGAGCCCACGAGACTAGGCATGATCTCGTA
>ENA-OZSE01000103-OZSE01000103.1-human-gut-metagenome-genome-assembly--contig:-NODE-103-length-19100-cov-5.807876_pt1 | contig 19100 bp, 16 predicted proteins | sample MGYA00243279_ERZ653967 | MGnify/ENA primary metagenome ERZ653967 (study PRJEB26926, sample SAMN06164745) | human gut metagenome | biome: ENVO:00009003; feature: ENVO:2100002; material: ENVO:00002003...
CATGCCTAGTCTCGTGGGCTCGGAGATTTGTATAAGAGACAGATCATCAGTCTCTGTATAATAGAATAAATTCTCTTTTTTATCTGATACAACCTCTGAACTTCGGAACGGTTGCTTGTAATTTCCTGAACATAAGTATCTGCACAAAAAACAGCGATCAATATTGCAAATGGTCCCTCTATGGAAAGCCCTATCTCATTTGTAAATACTACTCCACGTATCAAACTCAAAATTACAACAAAAGCGAACGCATAAACCATCTTATAAACTGGCAAAATAATCTTCATTTCCTTCTTCATTCACATCCGCCTCCTCTTCCAAATCTGCATCGTAATCAAAATAATTGCTACAGATGCTAAAATAAGAAAACTCTGATTTAAAAGTGCCATTGGCGGCGGTGCCGTATCAAAAAACTGTCCGGGAAATCGAACCATAATTGCGAAAGGTCTTCCCACATATCCGTAAACTCCTTCCGCATTTCTTCCCCCCATATTGGAATACACCATATAAAGAATCAGAAGTGGCACTCCCGGAAGTGGATTTTTAAATATAAGTGCAATCAAAGCATACATACTCACAATCATTAGCATATTTGGCAGTATATAAAGTATGGTAGATATTATAAAATTTGACAGATGTATTTCAAATCCACTATCTCTTGTATAAAGAATACATAATATCCAAAACAGTAGGTTTAAAACTGCTAAAACAAATGTACAAGTAAGAAATCCAGCGCTTACTTTTCCAAGCACATATTTTCCTGCACTAATTGGTTTTGTATGGAGTAATTCATAAGTATGCCTTTTTGTATCTTGTAAAAACAAAACGGAAAACATTATCGTTGCAAAAAATCCCATATACAGACCTGTAAAATCAGCAAATTTCCTTGCGTAATAATATGAAAATGGTTTCTTTTCCATTTTCTGATCTAAATACGAATTGATTTCTTCTGCCGTCCCCTTAAAGTAAGAGGTATCTTCATATAAATACCTCGCTCCGTACCATTCATATTTTTCGTTAAGATAATCATATGCTTCTTCTAATTCCATATTCTCTATTTTTCCGATAACTTTTTGCACCTCTGCATCGGTTTCTCCATCTTCAAGCAGGGCTTGTTTTAACTGTTCATGCCATAATTCCCGGTGTTTCTTCGGATCTGCCGGTATATACCCTTCATACACTTCACCCTCATCAGAAATAGCTGGCTTATCATTGGCGATTTTCTCCCCTTCTGCAAGATAACGTGTATGCAGATAAGGACTTGTATCGCTAAAAACTCCATAAATGACCAACAAAACACCAATCCAAAATAATGGTCGCTTAAAATAGTTTTTTATCTCCCTCCTAATAATTGCAATCATACGTTTGCCTCCTTTCCTTCGTTATAGACATCATAAAATATAAATCACAACAAAAAGACAACAGCGTAAAAAAAATCGGACTGCTCATGCAATCCGATGAAATACTGCTGTTATTACAGCTCCACTCAGTTTTTCGTTTTCTATAAGCAACTGTCCGCCATGCTTTTCACAATACAATCTGCTGATATACATACCCATTCCTGAGTGTTTTAAACTATCTTTCACATTTTGCTGATAAAAAAGTTCTGTTGCCTTTTGCTTGTCTACTGTAAATCCCACTCCATCATCTTTTATTCTGATTTGTAATTCAGAACTGGTAAGAAACACTTCCATTTCCACTTTTGTCTTGGCATAACGAAAGGCATTTGACAAAAGGTTTTCTATAACCTCTAAAATCACTTCCTTATCTCCTGAAAATTTTTCTGCTGTTTCCGAACATTTTAATTCATACAGTTTTCCAAATTTTTTCTCAAACACATTCATCTCTGCCCGTATGTCTATTTCCAACTGCTTGCTTGTAATTTCTTCTGCCACCAACTCCCTTGCATCTAAACTGCTCATCTTCCGCATTGTTTCCACAAATATATCCATACGTTCAATCTGTTTTTTGCTTTCATTTACCATTTCTAAGGCTTGTTCCATATTTATCTCTTTTTTAGGGAGATATTCTGAAAGCATTTCCTGATACCCCTCAAGCACAGATAGCGGAGAACGTATATCATGCGCAATGGCAGCCCGCAAAGCCTTTTCTTCCTCAAGCATTTTCCATAACTGTTGATTATTTTCTGCAAGTTGTCCTCTCATTCGTTCAAACTCTCTGCACAATCTGCCCATTTCATCTTCATTTTCATAAGTGATATGGAAGTCTAAATTATTTCGACCAACTTGCTGGGAAGCCAGTTCTAATTCTTCAATAGGACACTTCAATTTATGCTTATAAAAAAGAAATACCGCTATAATACTCCCTGCAACAGATACGATAAGCACTGTAAATGTCTGAAGAAAATCACATATTTCCGATACATGATAATCAAATTCTTTCATTTCATAAGAATGTGGTCTCGGAACATCTGGCAAATACCTTCTACCATCCCCTTCAGCCATTTCAAAATATTCTTCCTGGTCTACATACTTCCACCAAATGTTGTTTTGTACTGTGGTTGCTATTCGCATAATTAGTGCTGAAAGATAAAAACTAATTATTAAACTAATTATCATATACAAAACAATGGTTTTCCTTAACGAAAGATTTTTTATTTTGCCCATTTATATCCCATCCCCCATACAGTTTCAATATATTCGTGTTCCGAATACATTTTCATTTTCTTGCGGATTCTGCGAATCAACTCTGTAACCACCCGGCTGTCCCCTTCTGCATCATATCCTCCAATCTTTTCATAGATTCGTTCTTTATCAAACACAATTTCAGGGTTCATAGACAAAAATTCTATAATGTCATACTCTAATTTCGTAAGATCTAAAGTTTTCTCTTTCATATGTACACATTTGCCGGCATAGTCAATTACTAAATCCCCATAAAACCGTTGTTCTGTTTTCCTATGTAAGCGTTCCTCACGTTTCAAATGGGCAATAATTCTGGCATCGAGTTCTTTCAAACTAAATGGTTTCAAAACATAATCATCTCCGCCAGACAGTAATCCCATTACCCGATCCTGTTCTTCTACCTTTGCAGTCAAAAAGATAATCGGACAGGAAACCCTGTCTCGGATTCTTCTGCATACTTCAATCCCATCCATTCCCGGCATATTCACATCCAATAGAATAATATCAGGGTTTGCACTTATCTTTTCCATTGCTTCTATGCCATTTTCTGCAATCATTACTGTATAATTCTTCAATGTAAAGTATTGATTCAGCATTTTTAGCAATTCTCTATCATCATCAACCATTAAAATTTTATATTGCATTATATTTATGTCACTCCTTAAAGTATAAATGCTTTTGAAGATTATCTTTGATTCATTATGCACTATCTAGTATCCCATAATCGGGACTTTTAACTCAACTTTTCAATTATTTTACTTTACTAACGCCGATAAACATTATTATGAATTTCCAATAACTGCTTCAACACATCCTCTATTATCTCATTATTTTCGGTATATAAAATGTTCTCTTTCTCGTTCAAAGTATTTTCCATGATCTCGATATTGCTATCTTTATCAAAGCAACCTTTTATGCTTCTAAAATGATTAAATTCAATAGCAAAATCCTTGCCATCATAAATAGAAATACTAATCTCTATATCTTCAATCATAAAATCGGCATAACTGTTTTTTACATGAAAGTCTTTCTTTAAGAACGGGAGTTTTTGGTTTGGCAGTCGATACCGAACATTGTCTTTTTCTAATTCATAAAGTTCTCCTTTTATGAATCCCAATTTCTCCGCATTCATTTCATCTGTAAAAGCTGACCATCTATCTTTTTATGTATTTTTGTCTTTTTACTTTTTGCCAAATTTCTCCCACCTTTATATAATTAATAACTTTTGCTAGTATAGCGCATGTTTCGCATTTATCTTTTCACATTATAACATCTATCAAATTGATCCGCACTAAAAAAGGACGCAGAATCTCTCCCACGTCCTCTAAACTATCTGGCTTTATCTTCCCTTACCTTCGATACTTCCTTATGTGCTGCTTCCTGCTTCACCTCATCCGCACCTCTTGCCTCAAATGCATCTGCATTATACTGATACTCCTGTGGTTCAGCGACCATAGGAGAGTATACAATCTCCGCTTCCACTCGCTCAGCTTCTACCCTCTCCGGCTCTGTCTGTTCCTTTGTTTTCGCATTCTCCATATGCTTTTCCTTATCAAGCTGCACATTCATAGCCAGATTATCCAGTTTATCAATCGAAGCATCAAGATGAAGTTCCATTGATACAAGCATCTTTTTCACTGCTTTCATAGGTGCAAGCACCGCCTTTGTAATGGGATGTTTCTGCTCTTTCTGTGAATAATCTACCTCCGGCTTGTCTGCAAAAGTACGAAATGCATTGGCTGCTGTCTGTCCTGCCTCACGAAGTCCTTTTCCAAGCAATGCCGTTTTAGCTATATCCTTATCCGTAGTTCTGATTGCACCTCTTACATTCTCCCGGATATTAAGAAGTTTATTCTTAATTCCTAAGAACTCTGATACTCTGTATAATGCAGCTCTGCCTTTTACCTTTGCTTCATCTACAATACTTTTTGCAGTAAATTTCACCTGTTCTTTCACTTCTAATACCTGTGACTTTATCTGCTCACATCTGGTATTAAGTCGCTCCTGTGCTTCTGACAATGCCTTTTTAGCATTATTGACAAGAGTATCTTCCTGCATTTCTTTGATCTGGTTCTGCATATTGGTGAGTTCTTCCGTCATGGAATCAATCTTTTTCTCCAGTCCATCCACATAGCTGCATATCTCAAATACATCATTTGCCTGCTCTTTCATGGCATTCTTCTTTAATAATTCGAGAAGTTCTCTTATGACCTCCTCGTTGGTAAGTGTTTTTCCTGCTTCTATATCCATTCTGTTTCCTCCATTCTGTAAATGGGGCAGCCTTGGCCGCCCCTGTAACATGATTACTAATTATCGAAAGGGCGTTGCCTCTTTATCCTTCTCTTTATCGGGATTGCCATGATGTTTCTCGGCATTCTCCCTCGCCTTTTCGTTGCTCTTATCCTTTGCTTTCTCATATTCAGAGATAATCTCATTATAAAGTTTTTCCCTGAAATCCTTTGTGACCGGATAGCAGACATCCTGGTAGATTGGCTTGCCCTGCTCGTCCACCTGCTTTGTCTTATAAGAAGGCATTGATACAAAGATTTTCTCTTTGCCCTGCACGATATTGATGTTATTTACGATGAAACTGTTTTCAAAATAAATGCGTGCAAGTCCTTTGATGTTGCTGCCTTCCCTCTCATAAGGTGTCACAGTTACGGAAAACTCCGGCATTTCCTGTGTACGCTCCTGTTTCTGTGTCTCCTCTTTCTCTGGTTCTTTGATTCTTGCATAGGCATCAAGGATATTGGTATAGAGTTCCTCTCGAAACTCTGCTGTGATAGGATTGCACACATCCTTATAGATCACGCCATTGCTTTCATCACGCTCATTGGAGCGGTATCTAGGCATTGATACAAAAAGCTCTCCCTTGTCCTTATTCTCAAGGATTGCAATATTGGTAATCTTAAATGAATCACCGAATACCACTGTTGCAAATCCTTTGATGTTGCTGCCCTCTTTTGCTCTTACTTCGTTTACCTTAATTGAATACTTCATACGCTATTCCTCGCTTTCATTATCTGTATTATTAGTTTCCGGTATGACAAGCTCACACCAAAGCTGTTCTATCTGTTCACAAGACAATCTGCCATTTAGCCAGTTACCAAGTGTAACGACCATTCCGTCCTGCTCATAATAGAGCCAATCCTGTGTTTCGATGTTTCCTTCATACACAACAGTCACATCAAAGTCCGGCATAAAAAGTCTTTCCCCTTCATCCCATACACAGGCAATCCCCTGTCTAAGTGTCAGGTTAAGACTCTCAACATACACAGACCAGCCGCTTATGACTATCTGCATATCATCATCTATCTCTGCAATATCATCTGCTATATCCATAAGCTCTTCCATCTCTGATACAGCTTCTTCCACATCACACAGTCTGTATCTTTTATTCATCCACAACTGCCTCCTTATATCTGCATCTGACCACAAAACGCATAGTACCCTTCTGCGAACAGGTAAAAAGAGTTAATTCTTTTTCCTCTCCCTGTGTCTTGATGCTGTTAGCATAAGGATTTACCACCTCTGTGCCTGTTACTTCATAGATATGAGTCTGTCCGTTTTTGTCGATGATTGTCACATCATCTCCTATGGAAATCTGATTTAGTGGTGTGAAAAATGTGCCATATCTGCTTCCGTTATGACCGCAAAGCACACAGTTTCCACTTTCTCCTATTCCTGCTGTCTCAGGCATGTGACCAATCCCGGCATTAAGGACATCCACACCCGTTCCTTCAATTACCGGATATCTGATATCTATGCTCGGTATCTCAATGATGCCGATAACACCGCCTTCTTTAAGAATGGCTTCATCCTCTTTACTAATGGAGGTTTGCTCTTCCTCCACATCTGTTTCTTCATCGTAATCATCCTCCAATGTCTGCTCAAATTCACTTATGAGCTGTTCTGTCTGTTTTTCTCCTGTTGCCCGCCAGAAAAAAGGGACTGCCATAATGGCAATCCCTGCTGTAATCAGTAGTCCTGCGACCACTTTTCTTATGCTCATATTATTCACTCTCCTATCGTGTTCTGCCCTCTCTGTCGGCTGGATAAGCACCTTTATCCTCTGCCACAATTGCTGCAGATTCCATCCTGTCATCTGTTTCTCTTTCTTCCTCCGGTCCGCTTAAATCTGCATCCACAGCCTTTGCGTTCTCAAGGTCAAGCTGGGCATTCAGTTCACACTGCCTTGCCAGTTTTTCATTCAGTTCCTCACTGTACGCAAATGGCTTGTCATACTCTGCCTTTGATGCTTCAAGGTCATTCTGGTACTGCTCAATCTTCTTTTCTAAGAAATCAATGTTCTCATGGAGTCCATTGAACAGGTTTTCCAGCTTTACCATACTGCCGACAGGACTTGTGGAAAGTTCTGCCTTGTACTCTGTCTTTCCACGAAGCACCATATAATTGATGCCAAGGAAGTTCTTTTCCACAAGCAGTTCAAATCCGTGGAATTTACCGATTGCAGTTGTCTCTCCGGTCTTGCATTTGCTGATTGCTTCAAGCATCATCGTTCCGCCATCCACACGCTCTGTGTAAGCCGCTTTGCCTATGGTAATGGAAAATTCCGGATTATCAATCAGCTCTTTATCCCTTGCTTTTACATCCTCTCTTACATTGGCAAGCTTTTCGGTTGCTGTCTTAATGAGCTTCGGGTACTTAATCATAAAGTTATCCTGCAAGCCATATCTCTGATTGTCATAAGATGCCTTTAAGAGCTTTAATCTCTGGACATCATTGTCAATCTCCATCTTCTCACGAATAAGAGGATTGCCTGTGGCAACCGCCTTAATCTCTGCATAGGAAAGTGTTGCCTCGTCGATATCCTCACAGCTTCGGCTCACAGCCTTACTTGTCATGACCTGACTGATGAATCGCTGCTTATTCTCGACGAGTGACCAGTTGTATGCATCAAAGGTTCCTTTGGTGACATATCTGTAAATTGCAACCTCTTCATTTTCGTTGCCCTGCCTGATGCCTCGTCCTTCCCTCTGTTCAATGGAGCTTGGCTTCCACGGGCAGTCCACATGATGCATTGCAACAAGGTGTGTCTGCACATTTACACCTGTTCCACACTTGTCCGTTGAACCGATAAGAACTTTCTTTTTACCTGTCCTCATCTCCTTGAAAAGTGCGTCCCTCTGTGCATCCGTCTTGGCATCATGGATAAATGCTATCTCATCTGCCGGAATACCATACTGGATAAGTGTTTCCTTCAGATAATCATAAATGGTGAAGTCCTTATCCGGTCCCGGTGTGCCGATGTCCGAAAAAATAAGCTGGCAGCCTATATGACCATCAGCATTTCCTCTCTCATATTCTTTCCAGACATTCTCCGCTACCTTATTGAGCTTTCCATCCGGATTATTCGGTGCATCCTTATCAATCAGTCTTGCATCTGTTCCAAGAAGTCTTGCCTCATGGGTAATCTTTAGGAAGTTATCCACACTTGGATCAACTCCACCACCTCTGATACGCTCTGCCCTCACAACAAAGTCTTCCATAACCTGCTTTACATACCAGTCAGGCTCTGACTCCACTATGATAGGCTTCCCACCACGAAGTGCCGGCACATCAAGGTCAAGCATGTCTGCGGTCTGCACATCTGCTACCTCACGGAAGATATTCATAAGCTCCGGCAGATTCGTAAACTTATTAAATCTGCTCTTAAAACGGAATCCGCTTCCCTCTACAGTAAGCTCAAGTGCTGTTGTCACTTCACCAAAGTTTGCTGCCCATGAATCAAAGTGATAAATCCCCATCTCTTCAAGTGCCGCTTTCTGTAAGTAAAGCTGCATGACATACATCTCACACATGGTATTTGATATTGGTGTACCTGTTGCAAATACAATGCCTCTGCCATCATTTATCTCTGATAGATACTGGCATTTAAGCTGCATATCCGTTGACTTCTTAGCTCCGCTGCTGCTGATACCTGACACATTATTCATCTTGGAAAAAATTGCAAGGTTCTTAAAATTATGTGCCTCGTCTACCATGATAGAATCTACACCAAGCTCCTCAAAGGTAATGAGGTCATCCTTCCTGCTCTCATCAGATAGAGATTTCAGCTGTTCCTCCAGCTTTTTCTTCTGGCTTTCCATCTGTTTTACAGTCCATCTTTCTCCATTACGCTCCTTCATCTCATCAATCGCATAGCTGATTTCATCAATCTGCTCGTTAAGCATCCGCTCCTTTCTCTCTGCGGAGATTGGGATTTTCTCAAACTGCGAGTGTGACATGATAATACAGTCATAGTCACCTGTTGCAATCCTTGATACAAACTGCTTTCTACGGCTCTTTTCAAAATCACGCTCTGTGGCAACTAAGATATTTGCTGACGGATAAAGCCTTAAAAACTCTGATGCAGTCTGCCCGATAAGTGGCTTTGGAACAACCATGATTGTCTTATTGGCAAGTCCAAGTCTCTTCTGCTCCATGCAGGCAGCCATCATCTCAAAGGACTTTCCGGCACCGACACAGTGTGCAAGCAGTGTGTTTCCTCCGAGAAGGATTCTTGCCACCGCATTCTTCTGATGAGGCTTTAGCTCAATCGCCGGATTCATTCCCGGAAACTGTAAGTGGCTTCCGTCATACTCACGCAGGCGGATATTATTGAATGTCTCGTTATAATACTCCACATATTTCTGTCTGCGTTCCGGCTCTGAAAACAGCCATTCCTTGAACTTTTCCTTGATCATGTTCTGTTTTTCCCTTGCAAGCATTGTCTCATTCTTATTGACTTCATAATGATATTTGCCATCTCCGTCATCAATCCTGTCCCTGACTGTTACAGTTTTAAGATTCAGCGTATCCTCAAAAATAGAATAAGCATCCATGCGGCTTGTACCATAGGTCTTAGTAGCTGCCACTGAATGCTTATCCATGCTCTTATTCTCGATGAACCATTCCATGCTCATCTTATTTAAGTGTACCTGAATGCCTGTATTGTAAAACTGGCTTCTGACTGCCCTTGCTCTTCTTGGTGTATTGAGAAGCTCATAGATAAACTGCTCATAATCAAGCGGCTCAATCCATGTCGTGCCAATCTTTACATCAATATCCGAGGCTTCAATCCACTCCGGCTGCACCTTTTCAAGTGCTGCCACATTGCCTGCAAATCTTTCTGCCTGTGGATTGTCTGTATCCGCTGCCATAGCCTTTGCTACACGAAGCTTGTCTCTCACATTTCCGGAAAGATACTCGTCTGCTGTCTCCCAGCCGATATCGGGATTGTTCTCGTTGTAGCGGTCGGGATTAAGGAAAATCAGTCCATCCAGTTCTTCCACAAGAACTGCCCTTCTAAGCTCTGCCAAAGCATCGTCACTTAGAGTTATCTCATCCACTGTCTGTCCGGACTTTTCTGCAAGTTCTTCCTTTGCATTTGTAATATCCGGCTCATAGATAGAAAGCATATAGGCAAGATTTACATATCCAAATTCATTGACGGATACATTTAATGCTTCCACAGCAGTCTCAACCCTGTCTATGACAGTCTTTGCCTTAATCGTCTGCTTATAAAACATATCCGCTTTTTTCACCTCCCCGTCTTCATTTACTTCTTCAAGACTACAAAGAAGTGGGTAATCGCTGTCATCTCGAAATGCTATTCTGTTTGCTTTTGAAGTAATGGCTCCATACTGCTTTACGAAGGCATCATATTTTACATTAAGAAGTCTCTGCTTATCAGAAAGCTCCTCCTCGCTGCAGCCATCCATTTGGATATCAATCAGATCTCTTGTTATCTGTCTGATTTTATCAAGGCTTCTGATTCGCTCCTCGGCAGTCTGTGATACTTCTTTTCTTACCATCTCGGAATTTTCCCTGTAATAGAGCTTTCCTTCAAAAAATGTGTAAGTGTAGTTTCTCACATCCGGATCAGCAGGTATAACCTCCTCTGTCTGCTCCGCCTCATCTGACACTCTCTCAAAATCTGTAATCTGTGCTTTGATATTACTGATAGCTTTGTTTAATGCTTCATACATATTGAAGTTCTCGTCATTATTCACACAGACTGTATATCTGCTGTCCTGTCCATAAATCCTTGTATCATATTCCATAGACCCAAGCATCATTTCAGGATGTTCTGCAAAGTAAGAATTGACCGCTATGCCGTTTTCTGTCATACCAAGGTGCACCCAATCCGGCTCAATATCAATCTTTCGCTCCCTCTTCTGCAGAAACAGAATGTCTGTTGTCACCTCTGCTCCCGCATTTGTCTTGAATGCAGTATTAGGAAGCCTTACCGCTCCCACAAGCTCAGCCCTCTCTGCAAGGTACTTTCTGATGGTAGGATTGGCTTTATCAAGTGTTCCTTTCGTGGTAATCACCGCAACCATGCCTCCCGGTCTCACCTGATCGAGTGCTTTTGCCATGAAATAATCATGAATACGGAAATTATATTTGTTGTACTTTGGATCAAATACCTTGTAATCACCAAATGGCACATTTCCAACAACCACATCAAAGAAGTTATCCGGATATGTGGTATTCTCAAATCCTGTGATACTGATATTGGCATTCTGATAAAGCTGCTTTGCAATTCTTCCTGAAATGCTGTCAAGCTCCACCCCATACAGCTTACTTCTCTGCATAGGCGCCGGCATACTTCCAAAGAAGTTACCGATACCCATAGATGGCTCTAATACATTGCCGCCTCTGAAACCAAACTGGACAAGTGCCGAGTTCATGCACATGGCAATCTCCGGTGAAGTGTAAAAGGCATTGTTTACTGTTGCCCTAGCTGCACCGTATTCCTCATCAGATAAAAGGTCTTTCAGCTCTGCATATTCTTTGCTCCAGCCTGCGTTTTCCTCATCAAATGCCTGTGACAGTCCGCCCCATCCGACAAACTTCGACAGAACTTTCTGTTCCTCCGGTGTGGCAAGCCTGTTTTCTGATTCAATCTGCTTTAAAGTACGGATTGCATCCATATTCCACTGGTATCTGGTCTTGGGACCGCCTTTTTCCATTTCCCAGAGATTATAGTGGAAGTTGTGCTTCGTCTGCCCGGCAACATTCTTCTCATTTTCAAGACTTTCTACTTGCTGTACTGGTTCCTGCTTTGGTGTAAAATCTACAGTTTCCTGTGATTCTGTATCAGCCTGAATATCATCCACAGATACTGATACCACATCATCTGAAACTACATGTCCATTCTCATCAATCTTGGTTTCCCAGCCATTCGCTATTGCTCTTTTCCTGGTTTCAAGACGATTGGCTTTTACACTATCCTCGATATCAAAGAATCTCTTATAGACCGGATTCATCTTATCCCTGTCAGCCTTCTGCTTTGTCTCCTGATAATACTTCTTCTGGTCTTCTCCGCAGTAAAATGGCTGTTTTACCATATAGGATAAAATCTCGTATAACTCACGCCAGTCGAGAGCACCTTCCTTTCGCACACCATTCCTGTTCTTATAGCTGATCTTCACATATCCGCTTCTGATTGAGTACTCCACAAGACCATACTTATTGTTGGAATATGCTTTTCTTTCTGCATTATCTGTCCCTAATGCAATATCCCTGATAAGGTCAAGTTTATTGGGCATAAATGCAAAATCAGACTGCACCACATCCATAAGGAATGCCCTAAACGGAGTGTAGCAGCTGCAATCTGTTACAAGAATCTCCGCCGCATCACGCAGGTCTTCATCAAGCTCATCAATACGCTTGGCATAATCAATCGGTGTAATATACTGAAGCTCTGATGGATCTTTTTCAGTTGTTTCAGCTTCTATCTCTGCACCATATTCTGCATGTGTTACCATGCGGTCTTCATCGGCAGTTTCCTGTGGTGTCATGCCTTTTGCACTTACATAATCTCTGTTAGAAGCATAGCTCTCCGGCTCATCCGGTATTGCATAATCATCAATCTCTGATTCTGCCTCCTCCGGTTCCACTTCCCGGTATTCGGCATCAATGACCTCATCATCCTCACGGAGTCCGTCCATCGCAAGCTCATCAATACGAGGTGTCTCAGGCTGGTATTCCCCTGTAAGAATAAGGACACCAAGCTCTTTTTCGATATCTTTCCATGAAACATATCCTTCAACCTCTCCATCCTCATCTCGCCACTGAAAACGCAGTCCGTTCCCATGAAATGTGTCATATCCGTGCAGTCCCAGTCCGTCAACCGGCCAGCCTGCACCTCCCTGACCATATTCTGCTTTGATACGCTTTGCTCTGGTTCCTGCATCAATCTCTGTTTCAAAAATCTTGCATACCCTGCCCTTACCACCGATAAAACCTGTACCTCTCATAAGCACCTGTTTGATATACTCACTTGGTACTGTTGGAGACTTTTTGGGATTCAGGTAATTGTATTTACCTGCTAATGCAGCTTTTCTGTCCTGCTCGAACTGACGCATAAACTGATTATTATTTTCATCCTCAGTATGAATGGTGCCAATGCTTGCCTGCCCGTTCTGGTCGAAAAAAAAGGAAGCCTGTGTATATTCGGCTTCCTTACTAACACCCAATGAATTGATTTCATCAAGTTCCCTATTCAGTTCTGTATCATCTGATTCTAGTGGAATCGCATCACTATCTGATGGAGTACCACTTCCTCTGCCTGCATCTTCGCCTGCTCTCTTATCTTCCACATCTCCATTGTCGATGACGGATTCTGTGGCTTGTGCTTCGCCAGATACTGCATCTCCAGCTGGTCGTACAACTGGTTCGCTTCCTCCTCTACTGCTGCCATCTTCTCGTACATCTTCCCGAATCTCATCAGAGTCTTGTATCTTGCCGGCTCGTTCTCCTGAAGATAACTCATCGCCATCCTTCCGTACTTGCCCAGCTTCGTGAGATCCTCCGTCTCGTCCGGCATCTCTATCTGCGGATAAAGCAGTCCGTCCACTTCCTTGTAAGTCATTTTTTCTAACATATCCAATTCTCCTTTCGCTCTCGATTGCCTTTAAGTTACGACTAAATTCTCTAAGAACACTACAGGAGACATCGCATACAATGGAACCAAGACGGTAAATGATCTCTTCGTCTTTGATATTTACGATCTGACTAAAATCCTGTTCTTGCACAGATAAGTCAAATCCGCATCTCGTCCCTACAGCATACATGACACTTGCATATACAAGCTGCTCCATGTCCATTTCCTGCTGTAAGCCATTGCGTTTCTTACTTTCTTCCTTTATCACACTACCTGATAGCTGCATAAGCTCGGTCATTCGGTCTCCGAACTCTTCTTTTATTATAAGCCAAACATCTGTTCCTGTAAACTGTTTTAATATATTTTTTAGAGACTCCCTGTCGCTGTTATCGTACTGCTCAATCTGACCTTCTGACACAAGAAAATCCACATAATCCTTAAGATTTTCTCCCTCAAGGTCCCATGTCAGTTTGACATTCTTCCCTCCGGTATCACTGATATCAAAGATATATCTCATGCGTGGATTCAGTGCCCTTGACGGGAAGATGGCGCAGCCTTTCGCACCACGCTTTACATATCTTCCCACCTTTTTCCAGGTATCATAATCTGCCATGAGTGTGCTTTTTTCCGGAGGTCTCTGAGCTGTTACCATAACGATATTGTCAAATTCATAGCGGTATAACTGACCTGCGACCTTTAACACATCCTTCCAGTTCTTTTCTGATCTGGTGATGTTACCAATTTCAGAATCGTATATCGCTTTGACCTTCATATCAACGCCCATACCTTTGTCCTCCTCTACTTAAACATCTCTGCAAACAATCCCTTAAATTGCTTTAACTCATCCTTATCCAGCTCGATTGCAAATTCATTGTCGATTGCCTGTTTTTCGCATTTATCCTTTTTCTTTGCAATCTTACGCACCACACGAAGCAGTACATAGCACTCTTTTGACTTTACAATGCTCTGTTTAAAGGTCAGCTCATCCTCATCGACTGACTTCTGCGTCTGATAGATAATCTCTTTTAACTTATCATTGATACCATCTACTTCCTCAAGGGAAATAATAACGGATGCCTTAGAAGCACCCGATCTGTCCCACTCCTTATGAAGTTCCTTTACTAAAAACTCCATGTTCTTAATTACTGTTGTTGAATCACTTTTCATCTTGCTCTTCCTCCGTTTTCTTTTAATGAAGAAGGGAGCTGACCTTCGCTGATAGGCGCAAAATCAACTCCCTTCATGTCCTCTGCTCCAAGGACTATCTGCTCTGCATAATACATATCCATTGCCTTATTGATGGCATCGTCAATCGACTCTGCCTTTACTTTCTGTACTCGTGAAAGCACTTCTTTTATCTCAACATCAAATTCCTGTTCCATATGATATCGCCTCCTGTAAAAATCTCATCACCGGCTCTTTTCTTCCTTTACCTGTCTTTCCTTAAAGCCCTTATCGTACTTTCCATCTTCCAGCCTGTCGTAAAAACAATCCTCTTCAATCGTTCCGAAATCCTCATACATCTGGTGAAGGAAGTCATTCTGCAGCTTCTTTGGTACATCATCATCCTTTGACATATCCTGATAAAAATAGAACTTCTGCTTTAGCTTTGCCCTGTAATCATAGATATCCTCTATCTTTTCCGGTGTGCCATACTCTCTTTTATATGCCTTGAAATTCGTGGTTGAGAGTGTGGAACCAAGATAAATGCCATGCTCCCACGCTACCCCGATTGTGGTATTATCCTTTGAAGGCTTCTCTTCCTTCGGATAACGCTTATACTCTGTCGCACCAAGGGCGATTGTAAGAGAACCTGACTTCATATCCATCACCACAAGATTTCTTGGTGATAATGCTTCAAGCACCATGTAATCATGGTCATTGAAGTTATGGAATGTCTGTCCCCTTTCAAATAATCTGTCCACACTTTCATAATGCAGGTTAAAATCATCTACCCAGCCCTTATCGGTCATTCCAATCTCCTTAAGCTTTGCAACACATTCAGAAGAACTGGCTTCTTTATCAAACCGGAATTCCTTGGAATCGTTATAAAATCCCTGAAGAAAGTGTCCCAGCTGAATATCATCCAGACAGAATCTCGCAGATACAGTTACATTTGCTGCCCTGTAATACTCTGTGAAGTTATCTGCTTTACCAAGCGTCCTTCCAAGCTGCAACAAATTGTCTGCAAGCTCTGACATGTCATCAACTGCTATAAAACTCTTATAATCATCCAGAGTCATCAGCATATTTGTCTCTGTTCCCCTGTCGTTTTCTGTTACCAGTATCATATCTTTTAAATCCATTCTTACCTCCAGTCTCAGAGAGAGACTATGCCCTCTCTGCAAATTTCCTGTTATGGTCTTCCTATCACAACAATCTTTCCTGTGCTTGCCACATCCCGGTAAACCACACCAAGACTTTCATTAAGTGCCTCTACCACTTTGCCATTTCCGACATATACTGCCACATGGCTGATGTTCTTATATCTTCCATTGCTTGTAAAACTATAAAAGATAAGGTCTCCCGGCTGTAACTCATCAAAGGAGACTGTCTTTCCGGCTTCATCCAGTCCCTGTGCCTCCGCTGCCGCTGTGGTTGCACCGCCGAAACTAATATCCACGCCTGCATCCTTCCATGAATAATAGGCTAAGGAGCTGCAGTCATAATAGTTACCGCTGTCTCTTAAATCCTGACTATAAGGGAAGCCAACTCTGTGAAGTGCATAGGAGCAGACTGTTTTCTGCCTGCTGTCTGTAATTCCACTAAGGATGGCATTGATTTCATCCTCAGTCATGGAGCTTACTCCCGGACTTCCGCCTCCGCCGCCACTTCCGCTTCCGGCATATCCAAGCTGTCCCATAAACTCCGGACTCATGATCTGCTCAAGCATTTCCACCTGATCAGAATTAAATCCATAGACCGAAATCATATCTCTGTACGATTTCAGTGTGACATTCACATACAGAACCGACTTCGTGACAGTAGTTACATTACCGTCTGCATCTGTTTCTTCCACATCCTTTGTTCCTGTGCTTGTGGTGTATGAACACATATCATTTACTACTGCCTGCAGCCAGCCTTTTGAAATGTCATTCATGACTGTTGCAGTATCTCCGATACCATGCTTGACCATATAGACTGCCATGATGTCATAGTAATTGCTTGGGTTTTCTTCCATACCTTCATAATCCACATATACAAGCTCTCCAAGGTCATATCCGGTATGCTCATTCACTTTCGTATTCACATCCCGGTTAAACTCCTGCACATAAGCACTCGTTACTGTCTGCACGGTATCTCCTGATTCAAGTGGTGGCAGAAATAAAGCAAATGGAGAATTGTAAAGGATTGCTATCACCGCTATAACCGGAACAGCAATCATGGCAACTACAAGAACAAGTAACAACAGCACCAATCCGATAATCGGTGCAGCTGCCTTTACCCAGGTAATCGCTTTTCGCACAATCAGATCCTTTACCAGCTTTGCCACGCTATCCGTCTGATTCTCCTGTGCTTTCATCTTATCTAGAAAGAACTTTATCTTCCTGCTCCGGTTGGTCATCTTTTCATCCTTGACCTCTATGGACACACCTGCAGCATATCCGGCTGCCATGCCGATTGCAGTACCAACTCCCGGTGCAACCGCTGTTCCTGCCGCTGTAGCAGCTGTCTTTGTAGCAGTTTTTGTTGCAACCTTGGCAGTAGTCTTTGCTGTTTCTTTTGCCGTCTCTTTAGCTACAGTCTTGGCAGTATCTTTGGCAGCTTTCTTTGCTGTCTTTTTTGCCAGCTTCTTTCCTGCCTCTACCTTCTTGATACGCTTCTTTGCCTCGGCTGCCGCCTTTTTCCTGAAAAGTGCAGCCCCCTTAGAAGCAGTTCCGGTAACAGGGCGGCTTGCTTCATATGCAAGATATGCTGCCTGCGATACCTCATGCCCACCTTCTACCTGCTCTGTTACTGCCCCGGCTGCAAGTGCTCCAGTTCTTCCTGCAATGTGAAAATTCGTGTTCTTGGTCTTGATGGAAGTGTTGGATTCTCTATAGTTTCGCTTAAATCTTGATAGTCCCTTATTCTTCGATTCTGACTGATGAATGGTACTCTTTCGATAGGACTTCTTTCTATCCGTATCAGTTACCTTTGCACCAGCTGTCTTAGGACCTCTCTCTACTGTATAGATGTTACTCCCCTTAATCTTGGCTCCCTTCGGTTCGTGGGCATGAATCTTGGCTTTCTCCTTGGTGTGAATGACCATCGGTTTGTCATCAACCTTTCTAATTTTCAATTTTCTCACCTCCTACTTTGAAAAATAAAATAAGCCGCTAGGGAGCAAAAATTACTCCTTAACGGCTATGTAAAATCATTCAATATTCAATTATTAAAAGCAACATGAAACTGGGATTTGGAGATTGCTTACTTCCTTATCGTATTAAGAACATTTAAGGCTTGTTCACCTTCATCTCTGTTGGTACTCCATATGCTGATAGACAATAATTCACCCGCAGAATAATACCCTACATAAACAACATAAATAGTGTTGCTATCTTCCGTTAATACATCGTCGTATATCTTTGCTTCAAATCCGCTTGGAATGTAGAAATCTAAATTTCGCTGTCTTGCAGATACTGGCACTGTTCTGATATAAGCATCTTCCATTACTTCTCTTGGTGCAAGTATACCATCCCTTTCTGCGTGGAACGGTGTTATACGAATTGTCAAATCACTATTGTCAGGATAAAAAATGTACTGACCACTCTCTTTATCGTATTCGCCTTGCCAGTTATCTGGCATAGAAATTTGCCAATCAAAGAGTAATTTATAAGAATTCATGTTGCCCCTCCAAATTCAAATTTGTAAATATCATTTTACATTTTTATATGAAATCACAATATGACTTGGTGCAAATAATACTGATGCAATAATCAATAGCACTGACCTACTCATAATCCCACTAAATAAGAACAACATTGAAGGAATAATAGAAAGTGCTAATGCTCTGAAAATGCTGTTTTTCTTAAAACATATAATCCAAATAGCACAATAAAGCATTACCAATATGGTATCTACAATCAGATATACTGCAAATGTTTCGTCAGACCACCACCCGAACCAAGTTCCCGGAATATTGATTATCATGAATCCGAAACAACCCAATCTCCCTACTTGTTCTGTGACCTCAACATATTTATTGTTCCACTTATTATCAAATCCATCTTTGCACTTAATCGCAAATACAACATTGGGTATCATAATGACTGCAATAAAAATCAGCCCAAAAACATTAAACCATTCCATATTATCTACCATCACAAACTTGAATTTATACCCGGTACTTGTCTCGATTTATAGTCATATCAACTAAATGAAATACAAGTAAGATAATAAAAAAAACGGAAACTATTATTATTCCTGCGCCCAGCTTGATAAAATCAATTATACCGCCAAGACAAAAGAGCATTGCCCATGTCTTAATCCGTTTTCCAGTAACTCTGCATATTTTCTCTGTATTTAATCCCTGTCTCTTATACACATCTCCGAGCCCACGAGACTAGGCATGATCTCGT
>ENA-OZSE01000108-OZSE01000108.1-human-gut-metagenome-genome-assembly--contig:-NODE-108-length-18042-cov-7.250236_pt1 | contig 18042 bp, 15 predicted proteins | sample MGYA00243279_ERZ653967 | MGnify/ENA primary metagenome ERZ653967 (study PRJEB26926, sample SAMN06164745) | human gut metagenome | biome: ENVO:00009003; feature: ENVO:2100002; material: ENVO:00002003...
ACGAGATCATGCCTAGTCTCGTGGGCTCGGAGATGTGTATAAGAGACAGGTATACCAACGGTGATGGCTCCATACTGAACGCCTCCTTTTCTGTCTATACTATGTGGTGCCGCGGCCCGATGTGCGCCATGGGCGGAAACATATTGCATTTCCTGCCGAAATCTGTTACACTGATATGGTTACGGAACCTGCCCACCACTTTGCTGGTGTGAACAGCCACAATACAAACGTTCAGAGAAGGGAGAACCATCCCATGCTGGAATTGCAGAATATCTGCTACCGGGTGTCCACCCCCGAGGGGGAGCAGGACATCCTGAAAAACGTATCCATCACCATCCCCGACCATAAGCTGGTCGTCTTCACCGGCCCCAACGGCGGCGGCAAGACCACCCTGGCCAAGGTCATCATGGGCCTGGTGCAGCCCACCTCCGGCCGCGTGCTGTACAACGGCGAGGACGTGACGGACCTGTCCATCACCGAGCGCGCCAAGCGCGGCATCAGCTACGGCTTCCAGCAGCCGCCCCGCTTCAAGGGCATCACCGTCCATGACCTGCTGCTTCTGGCGGCGGGCGAGGACAAGCTCAGCAAGGACAAGTGCTGCGCCTATCTTACCAAGGTTGGCCTCTGCGCCAACGACTACCTGGACCGCGAGGTGGACGTGTCTCTGTCCGGCGGCGAGGTCAAGCGCATCGAGATCGCCACCATCCTGGCCCGCCGCGGCCAGCTGATGATCTTCGATGAGCCGGAGGCCGGCATCGACCTGTGGTCCTTCGCCCGGCTGACCGAGACCTTCGAGCAGATCCACCGGGAGGGCGCGGCCACCATGGTCATCATCTCCCATCAGGAGCGCATTATCAAGCTGGCCGACGAGATCGTCGTCATCGCCGGCGGCCAGATCGCACACCGCGGTACCACGGAGGAGATCTTCCCCCTGATCCTGGCCGACACGCTGGGCAGCTGTCCCGTACTGGAGAGAAAGGAGGGCGCGCAATGATCACCGATATCGACGCCGCTTTGCTGGAAAAGATCGCCGATCTGACCGGCAAGCCCGTGGGCGCCTTCAATATCCGCAAGGACTCCGGCTGCGAGGCCCGTCAGTCCACCGAGCACATTGCTATCGATCCCCGCAGCGACGGAAAGTCCGGCATTGACATCCGCATCAAGCCCGGCACCAAGGGTGAGAAGTGCTACATCCCCGTCATCATCAGCCACAGCGGCCTCAGTGAGCTGGTCTATAACGACTTCTACGTGGGCGACGACTGCGACGTGGACATTATCGCCGGCTGCGGCATCCACAACTCCGGCTGTGACGAAAGCCGCCACGACGGCATCCACACCTTCCACATCGGCAAAAATTCCAAGGTCCGCTATGTGGAAAAGCACTTCGGTGAGAAGGACCCCGGCCAGACCGGCGGCAACATCATGAACCCCAAGACCGTGGTCTACCTGGGCGAGAACGCCACCATGCAGATGGAGACGATCCAGATCCGCGGCATCGACTCCACCAAGCGCGAGACGGACTTCTTCTGCGAAGCCGGCAGCGAGGTGGTGGTCACCGAGCGCCTGCTGACCCACGGCGCTCAGGAGGCCGAGAGCGATATGCGTATCGAGCTCAACGGCCACGACGCCAGAGGGCGCGTGATCTCCCGCTCCGTGGCGCAGGACAAGTCCCATCAGGTGTTCCACCCCGTCATGGTGGGCAACGCCCAGTGCTTCGGCCACGTTCAGTGCGACAGCATCATCATGGGCGACGCCCGCATCGAGTCCGTCCCGGCCATCACCGCCAACTGTCCCGACGCCCAACTGATCCACGAGGCCGCCATCGGCAAGATCGCCGGCGACCAGCTGCTGAAGCTGGAGACCCTCGGCCTGACCCCCGAACAGGCGGAGGAGACGATCCTCAAGGGCTTCCTGGCATAACACATATGGCTGCGCCGCCTTTCGTGCGAAAGGCGGCGCACTTTTTTGCGCCCGCCCTTGCGTTTCCACGCAAAAAATGGTATTATATCAAGTTGAGAAACAACTTCCCCGGCCCCCTGCGCCGGACAGAAATACAAAGGAGGCTCACCTTATGAAGCTGGGTATCGGAGGACCGCTACCTGATTTTATATCTCAATAATCCTCAATAAATACGAATATTACTTGATTTGAAGCGGATTTTGGAACAAACCAACCATATATAACTTCATGTTTTCCTATGCTACTCTATACGAAAATGGCGTAAAAATGGCGTAGAGAAAACTTACACAAGGGATATAGGAACGCCGCTGCTACAAATCAGTTTTCCAACAGGTGTGGGACGCTAACAACTCCCACGCCTGTTTTTTTGTTGTCCTTCGGGGCAAATATCGGGGATATTATCGCTTGTGCGCCGTTTATTTTTCTCTGCCATATTACCACCCTACATTTCACTTATCTGCCCCTTGTGCGTTACAATCTGCAAATACCCGCCTTTATTTAAGCAAGGGGCAAGCCCATAATGAGCTTGCCCCACTGTCATTCGGAAGTTCAGACGGTGAACAATCCGTTCACCGATTTATTCCTCGCTTTCATTATCGCTGGCGGCATTTCTATAATCCTCCTGCACACCCTCGGAGAGGTCAAAACACATCGTTTTTGCGTCTGCGACCCAAAAGCCACGTACACGATAGCGTTTATCGCTTTGCCAAACGCCCTCCATAGCGGCACGAATGGGATCAACCAGATTCTTGTTGGTGATGCTGACCGTGGCCTTCTGCTCACCCTTCGGCTTGGAGAACTTGTAGCCCCTCTGCTCACTACTCTTACACATACGAACCGCAAAAACCTTGTTTTTTGCGTCAAGCTGGCACAGGACAAAAGCAGGATAGTTCAGGTCATCAAGTACCTTTTTCGTAAAGGTGACACCGTTCTGGTTAATGAAAATGTCGGGGTATGCGTTGGTGTTCGCATCAAGGATCTCAAAGTTCAGTGCGTTAAAATCAAATTTCATAATGGATTTTCCTTTCGGTATTAGAGATTTTTCAGCTCTTTCAGCAGTTCGCGGCGTTCCGAAGCTGTCCAGCGCGGGTCTAAAATGATATACCCTCTGAAATACTTGTCTTTGGAACGTGTGACCGTGAACCGCTTTGGCATAGCGTGCAGCCTTGCCGATTTGCCGGGTAGTGGCTTTTCGTCTAAAATCTGTTGCACCTTTTTCCAATCGGATTTTTTTATGATTGCTGTGTGGTGTTCCTCCTTGAAATACTTGTTGAGCATAGTGTTTTTCACCGACTTATGCTCCCGAAAATCAATCGTACAAGTTTTCTGCATGAGCGCGTCCCCGCAATATTTCTCGTTTCGGAGAATACCGCGAATAGTAGCAGCCCGCCAAAAATCCTTCCCTTTAGGCGATTTGATGCCTTGTTCTGTCAATGCGTCGGCAATTTCTGCGGGGGTTGCACCCTCCAAACAGCTTTCGTAGATGTATTCAACAATCTTTGCTTCTGTTGGCTCGATCAACAATCGCCCGAAGTGGTCCCAATAGTAGCCAAGCGTGTTTATCACCGAGAATTGGTAGATACCCTCTGCCATGCGCCAGCGAATACCGTTTTTGATGGCTTCGCTCTTTTGCTGTGATTCCAATTCTGCAAGTGCTGACAAGACCGCTATCAGTAGATTGTTGCTGCCATCCCCGATAGAGGACAGCCCTTCGCTTTCAAATCGCACCGGGACAGGTGGAGTCAAGGCGTTCAGAGTACGCAAATTGTTCAAAATATCAACCGTATTTCTACCAAAGCGATTTATGCCCTTTGTCAAAATTAGGTCAATCTTGCCTGCTTTTGCGTCATCAATCATGTCCTTAAATCCCTGCCGCTTGTTCGTGGAAGTGCCGCTTACGCCGTAATCTTGATAGATTTTTACTAACTCCCAATCGGGATTGCTCTCAATTTTGGATTTGAAATAGACAATTTGCATCTCAAAACTGCCTACTTGCTGTTCTTCCTGTGTGCTGACACGGACATAAGCTGCAACACGCATTTTTCGGGTGGTCTGCCCTTGCGCTTGGACGATTGGGGGCGGCGGTATTACAATTACACCGCCGCTTTCCCGATTTTTGCGGATTCCGTCATGTATGCGCTCCTTGCGTTCTTCCCGATTATCGGCACGAGTCTTTTTGCGGCGGGACTTCTCAATCTCTTGAGGGTCAAGTTTCTTTGCCATATAAGCCCTCCCTTGCAGATATACGGATATTCCCGATGTGGTTCATAGGCGGCGCACCTCCTCGCTTACTGTTTTTCATTGGACAATTAACCTCCTTGCTGATTGTTATTTATGACTACCCGGCGGCGCATGAGCCGGGGGTCACACAAAAGAAAACGAGCAGCAGAATTGCTCCTGCTGCCCGAATCGGCACTGCTTCTTATCGGGGGTAGATTTTATCGCCCCCTGCAAGTGACGGATATATGGTTATTTGATTTACAATGCCTTAACCGTGTCGATAAACTGGCTCATGCTCACCGCACCCGGCAAGAGGTTTTCCTCATTCTCAAACACCATGTAATAGCGGAAATTCTTGCCCGCTGCTGTGCGCCACGCTTGACCGAGTGCGATTTTCTCCCGGCTGTCATCATTTTTCAGATGTTCGCCCTTAGTTTCCGCACAGATGAGCTTGCCGCTCTGGGTCATAATCAGAATATCGGGGTAGTGCTTGATAAAGCCGTTAATTGCAAAGTCTTGACGTGCAATATTTCTGTGCCACCAGCGGACATTCGGCAGGGCGGTCAACTCTACAATCAACTTCTGTTCCAGTTTGTTCATGTCACCGTCCTCTGCTGCATACAGAGAACGGGCATATATGTCGGTATATGTGGCAGGATGGATAGAGGGGCGCAGACGGAAATAGGGCTTGCAGACGATGCGCTCCGTTTCCAGCCACCTTTCAAAGTTTTCTCGATAATGGGATTCCAGTAGCGTTTCAATTTTGGCGCGGATCTTTGCCGCATAGCCCAGCGGGGCTTTCTCCATAGCGGCAAGCTGCGCCTTATCCATATCGTTCACAATGCGGTCTATGTAGGCTTTCAGTTCGGCGGCGTCCACCATGTTCAGCTTGTTAAGCTGATTGAACATCATTTCCTTGCATTGACGTACCCGGCTTTCCGGCGGCAGATTGTTGAACCACTCTTTGAAGTACCGCTGTTCGGCGCTCTCCATCTTGAACACCTTTGGCAACCCGCCGTCCTGCTCCCGCACGTCGATTTCGCGGATTTCATCGTCTGCGGCGGCAAAGTCAATATCGTATGCCTTGCCCTTGAGGGTAAAGCCCTCTGCCAGCATTTCCTTGTCCAGCAGTTCAAAAGAACCGTCCGTAAACAAAGATTGCTCAACTTTCAGGAAAAACTGCGGGATTTGCAGCGTTTCAATATCCTCCCGGAACTGCGGGTTTACTTGGAATGATTTCACTTTATCCCGCACCTCCCACGGAAGATTGTCCATCATCGGGTCATTGTCTGTCTGTTGGATAGCGTCTGTATATGCCTTTTCGACCTCTGCGGCAGCGTCCAGCATGGTGTCGGCTTTCGGGGCAGTTTCAGGCGTTTGTGCCTGTTCTCTGCGCCGCTCCAACTCTGCCCCGATAGATTTCCCATCCAGCCCCGAAAAATCGTCCTCGGCGGTTTCCAAAGGGGGTTCCATTTCAGGACACCCTTGTTGATCAGGCAGCGTGATTTGTTCTGCTGGCTGTTCGGGAACCTGCGGTTTTGCGGACTCACCGATCCGATAGTCCTTATCGCTGAATCCTGCGCTGTTCAAGCCCTTGACTATATGCGCCACAGTATTGTTGAAGTCGTTGGAAGAAGTCAGCACATAGGACATATTGAGTGCGCTCTGTGTGTGCTGGCTCGTATGGGGCAGACGGAGAATCCGTCCTAAAATCTGCTCCACGTCAACCTGACTTGTCTTATTGGCAAGAGACGCAAGGATATAGGCAAAGGGGCAATCCCAGCCCTCTTTCAGCGCATTGACCGTGATAATGTATCGAATCGGACAGCTTAGGGACATCAACTCCACATTTTTCAGTTCGTTCACATCAGCGGTACGAATGGCAATTTGCTCGGCGGGAATCCCGGCGTCCACCAGTTTGTCCCGCAGTTTTTCAAAGGTGGTCGCGTCCTCCTTGCCTTTCGGCTGTGCCTGAAACAGCGCGATAGGGCGGATATATTTCCCCGTCTTGGCGTACTCCGCGCTTGCGATTTCTTCCAGTTTGTTCCGCAGGTCGATCGCGTCAATCAGTACCTCGGATTGGCTGTCCCGGTTATAGACGATCACGGGCAGCTTTACCATGTGTTCGTTTTTCAGCTGCACCGCGTCCACATAGGAGATGATATTGCTCTCCTTTTTCGGCGTGGCGGTCAAATCCAGCACAAAGCAGGGATTGAAGTTTTCCAGCATTTCAAGGCTCAATTCCGACCGGGCATGGTGGCTCTCGTCCACGATGACAAGCGGGTTAAGCTGGTTGATAATCTGGAACAGTGCGGTTTCATCCGCTTTTTCAATGGGGCTGTCGGGCTTACCCAGCACCTTTGCAAACTCGGCAAGGTTGCTGTTCTCCTGATAGGCTTTCAAGACCTCCTTGCCGCGCCCACGGAACGAATCGTAGGACAGCACCATAACCGACAACTGCTCCGTTACGGCGGAGGGGTTGAAGTTCTGACCGTTCAAAAGCTCCTGCTTGGTGTAAACCTCCACACGCCCGCCGAAATCCACGTCAATCTTCTGACGGTAGGGGTGGGATGTGTCTTTCAGGGCTTTCGCCGTCTGCGTCAGAATCGCGTCCGACGGAACAAGCCACACGACCGCCTTTGTCTTGGTAGCGGGGAGCGCGTCAAAGATAGGGCGAACGGCGTTGCAGGCAATAAAGGTCTTGCCGCCGCCTGTCGGCACCTTGAAGCAGAGGTTTGGAACACCGGGTATAACGTTTTGGTATAGCCCTAAAGTCGGGGCTGATTTTTCCTGCCAAAACAGGCGAAACGCCGCTGCGTCACTCTTTGTTTCGTTCAGCAGTTCCAGATAGCGGGTCAGGTCCGCTATAACCTTTTTCTGATATGATTTCAGTTCCATACAGCGAACACCCCCTTACAGTCTGCTAATATCGCGCGGATTTTTCTTAAATGTGATGCCCATTTTTGCCAGCTTATCCTCGCTGATAGAGCAGCGGTCGGCGTAGATCACCGTCCCATCAGCTTTTTCCGTAATGGTGGAGAGAAACGCATAATCCAGTACTGTCACGCGCTGCGGCTCGTAGTAGAAGTAATAGCCTGTGCTGTTGTGCTTGCCGAGATAATAGGGATTGCCGCCGCTGGGCGGGGCATAGGGCTGCTTGGTTTCCATGAACCAGATGTATTCCCGGATTTTCTCCGGGGCAACCGCTTCATTCAGGCAATCTCCCACAAGCAGCGGTTCACCCAAGTCATAGAAGCTGAAATTGCCGCCCGTGCCCTCCACGGCGTTTTTCCCCTCGCCGTAGCCCTTGATTACGCGCTTGACGCGCTCGGCGGTGATGCTGTCGGCGTAGTCCATCATCTCGACAAGAATGAACTTGCGGTGACCGCCGTCAGAATTCAAGTTCAAAACGGCTTGTCCTGTTGTCCCTGATCCTGCAAAACTGTCCAAAACAATATCGTCATCATGCGTGATTGTTCTGATAGCCTCCATCACATACTCAACTGATTTAGGTTGCGGAAAATCATTTTTATTTGCTCCGGGAAAAATCTGACCAAAAGCGACCTGCCCTTTTTCGGTAAAAAATTGCGGATTATTCCAGATAGTGAACAGCTTTTGCCTGACGGTTTCGCCATCTGTTGCAGCGTAAGATTTGCGATAGATTTTCCACGCACCGGCTTTCTTTTGTGCAACAAGCAGTTGTGTGCTTTTTGATGCCAATTCAGTACCCCATGTCCAGCAGCCCTCATACCCATCGGGCCAAGTCGGGTATATTTCAATGTTGTGCTGTTCATCTTTTTCAAGGCTAACTGTCCCATCATCAGCATTTGCGTATATTGGATACCAGAGATTCGGACGGTTTTCTTTGCCAAACTCACGATGTGTGTTTCTTAATTCCAGCAAACGGTATTTGCCGCCCGCATCGGACAATTTGTAATCCTTTTCAATTTTGGCATCGTCTTTCTCCACACTAAACCATCCAGCGGGAACAGCGGACTTTGTATAAACCAGCAGATACTCATGACAGGTTGCAAAGTATTTGTCCTGGCTTCTGCCTTTCGGATTGCAAAGAAGTGTAATTTGGGCAGTAAAATTCGATGCACCAAAGATTTCATCCATAATTGAGCGCAAGTAAAAAATCTCGTTGTCATCGAGACTTATAAAAATTGCGCCATCATCAGATAGCAATTTATAAAGCAATTTTAGACGTGGGTACATCATACAAAGCCATTTATCATGGCGCGTTAGGTCCTCGCCAGCTTTTCCAACTAACTCACCAAGCCAGCGCAATATTTTGGGGTCATTGACATTATCGTTGTAGACCCATCCCTCGTTTCCTGTGTTGTAGGGCGGGTCGATGTAGATACACTTTATCCGTCCTTCATACCGGGGCAGCAGGGCTTTTAGGGCTTCAAGATTGTCACCCCGGATAATCATGTTTTCGCTGCCGTTATCCTCGTTGTGCTGTCCGTTTTCATCAAAGCTATACTTGCGCTCCAACACCCGGAACGGAACTTCCTGATGATGATTGATGACCTTGCTCTTTCCAATCCATTCAAGTGTTGGCATGGCTGATTTCCTCCATAATCGTGTTATCCTCATTTCAAATGAGGTTTTTTCTACCCTGACCCTCGTCAGTAATGAGGGTCACTTCTGGCTATGTCTGTATAGCGGTTATTGTGGTGAAAGACCTATCCTGTCTCGGAAGGACTAAATTTTGTCCAACGCTGTCATCGTTTGTCGAATCGACGATTTAGGTAGATTCGTGACAAGGGGGCAGTGCGCCCATTCGCACCCGCGAGGTGGAAATAGACCCCATTATTTCGAGTCAGAGTCGCTGATATAATGCGGCTCATTTTTCATTTTCGACGGGCTTCTTGATATACTTTCCGTTCTTGATTCTCGCGTCCGCTGGCTTCTCTGCGTCCTCTGGAATTCCCCAGACCGTGCCAATGCGGATAGCACCGGGGACGCGCCCCTCGCCGCACAAAATCTGAATACGGCGGGTGGAGATGCCCCAGCGTTCGGCGGTTTGCGCGATAGATAAATACTTCATGGGCGGTACTCCTGTTGCAGTTCAGTTCTGCGTCTGCTTATAAAATCACAGTATAATTATAATCGTCAAAGCGAATAAAAGCAAGGGCTTTCTGAAAAGTTCAGGAAATATTTTCAATTCAGACATGAAAGGGGTGTGGGGATTCCCCAACAACAAAATGAGCAGTTCGGGCGCAAGGCTGAACCGCTCATTTTTCCGGTGTGTACGGACACCGGATGTGCTTGCTACTCTCTCAAATCTCATATCCGCAGATACACCGCGCTCCCGCTTTCGCAAAAGCAGGGGCGCATATTTTTTGAAAATTTCTCATTTCGATACCTGCGTTTTGACTTAAAAATGTCCGTTGTAAAGTGAAAGGAAAAAATTTTTGCCGCCATACTCAACAAACGGCAAAAAGGTGTCCGTTGTAAAGTGAAAGGAGTTCTTTGATATGCCAGACCGCACACGACCCATCCGCAAGGAAATCTGCCTAAATGAGCAGGAATTGAGCGTAGTTCGCCACAAGATGAATCAACTCGGCACCCGCAACTTCGGCGCGTATGCCCGGAAAATGCTGATTGACGGGTACATCATCAAGGTCGATTACACCGAGCAGAAAAAGTTAGCTGCCGCTGTCAGCAGGATTGCCACAAACATCAACCACGTCTGCCGCCGCATCAACAGCACCGGGCATTTCTACGATGCCGACGTTGCCGAGCTGAAAGAACGGATGGCTGACGTATGGGAGCTGCTGAAAGTACAGCAGAGAAACGAATTGTAATTCGGGAAAGGAGTACAGATATGCCGCGCATGAGCAAATCAAAAAAGCTGGAATGGTCGTTCTTCCTGAATGACCGGGGACGCAAGGCGTACAACACGCTCTGCCGCCGCTGCGTCCACGATTGCAAGCAGAGTTTCCGGGCGGTTGTCGTTATTTGCCCGCATTATCAATCCAAGAGGGCAAAAAAGGGTGGTACATCTGCGTACTCCCCTCGCGGACCCGATGGAACGCCACCATGAATACCGCAGACACCGAAAGGAAGTGATACGCCATCTATATCAAGATTGATACCTCGCTCCCACCGTTCATTCCTTTGCCACAATTTATGGTAGTCAGCGAACATTCCATCAACGCTAAACTGCTGTATGCCCTCCTGCTGAATCGCACGATGCTTTCGCAAAAATCGGGGTGGGTATCAGAGGACGGAAATGTGTATGTCATCTACACAATCAAGCAGATGGCGAATGACCTGAATCGGAGCGAAAGAACGGTAAAAACCGCCTTGTGCGAACTGGAAAATGCCGGGCTGCTGACTCGCGTCCGACAGGGCTTGACCAAGGCTAACAGGCTGTTTCTGCAAATACCCGATGGGGTGCAGCTTTCTTCCCCTCTGATGGGCAAAGGCTGCCTTTCAGAAGTGCAGAAAACCGCCCCTCTTGATGGGCAGAAATTGCCCACAAGTAATACTAATACAGAATATAAAGAACAGAGTAAGACCGAAAGAGTAGAGAGTACGCGCCGCCGATATGGAGAGTATCAAAATGTTTTTCTGTCAGGAGAGGAATATTCCCGGCTGGAGACGGCTTATCCCGGCAAAGCTGCCGAATACATTGAGCGGCTGTCCCGGTACATGGCTTCCAATGACAGGCACTATGCCAATCATTACGCCACCATCAAGAAGTGGTTGGACGAGGACAGCAAGGGCAGGAGAGCGAAAAACTACACTTACGACGATAACGAGGGAGAGTGTCTATGAATCCGATTTTTACAAAAATGGTTGATGCCGTTGAAGCGGCTAATGCCGCACCTGACGATTACATCAATTCCGCTGATGGGCTGAAATACTGCGGCAAGTGCCATACGCCGAAAGAAGCCTTTTACCCCGCAGACCTTCAGGCACAGGGCTTTACCAAGCACCCGGTTATGTGCAAGTGCGTCGCCGAACGCCGAGAACGGGAAGAAGCGGAGCGTCGGGAATATGAGAGAATGTCTTACATGACGATGCTCCGCAGCGAGGCGTTCCGCGATATGCCCGCCGCTGGCTGGCGGTTTGAGTCAGCCGCAGTTACAACGCCCCAGCTTGCAAAGGCGAGGGGTTACGCGCAGAACTGGGACGAGTTCAAAAAAGCAGGAATCGGGCTGCTCCTGTTCGGGAATGTCGGCACGGGAAAATCCTATGCCGCTGGATGCATTGCCAACGCTCTGATTGACCGTCTGGAGTCCGTCCTCTTTGTGGGAATGTCTGATGTAGTCAACCGTATGCAGGGTAACTTCGGTTCGGACCGCGACAATTACATGAAATCGCTTATGCGCCCCGACCTCCTCATTCTGGATGATTTGGGGGCAGAACGTAACACCAGCTTCGGTAAGGAGCGAGTGTTCGATGTGGTTGACAAACGGCTGCTGACCGGCAAGCCCATGATCGTCACCACGAATATCCCGCTTTCCGTTATGAAGCAAGCTGTCGATCTGGATGACCGCCGAATTTATGACCGCATCTTGGAGGTCTGCGTCCCGATCATGTTCGATGGAGACAGCTTCCGCAAAAGCACCGCTGCCGACAATCTGAAAACGGCGGCTCGTCTGCTCGGCTGATAAACCCAAGAAAGGAGCTTTTACATGGAGAATTGCATCGGCACCGTTCCGATCCATCTGAAAATGACACTGACCACCAAGGAAGCGGCAGAATACAGCAACATCGGCATCAACAAGATCGACAGTATGCTCCGCTCGCCCAACTGCCCCTTCGTTTTGTTTGTCGGCACAAAGAAGCTGGTCAAACGAAAGGAATTTGAGCAATTCATCAGTGAGAAACTGGTGATATAAGAAGTTCCGAAAAATTTACAAATTGCCGGAGAGTTTTTCACAATAACTACTTGAGGGAATGGACAAAATCTGCTATACTTATCGTGTAGCAGTGCGTCCATTTCCCTTCAAGGGAAAGGAGCATTTCATGGGAAAAAATCTCAAAGGAAAAGACTGCGGTAAGGGTATCTACCAAAGAAAGGACGGTTTATACAGCGCACGATTTGTTGATAAAACAGGAAAAAGGCATGAGAAATATTTTCAGACTATTCCCGAAGCAAGGAATTGGATGGAAGAAGCGAAATATGCCGACAAGCACGAAGAAGTTTTTGTTGCCACCGAAACAACGGTTGACCAATGGTTTAGTTTCTGGATTGAAAATATAGTAGGTGACTTAGCCCCTAATACGCTCCGCAATTATCGGGAGCGATATTCCAAAAACATTCAGCCCGTTATCGGTAGAATGGCGATTGCCAATGTCAAGCCCATGCACTGTAAGCAAGTCTTGATTCGGATGGACGCTGATTATGCTGGTTCTACTATCCGACAAGCCTATATTGCTATGGGCACATTGTTCAAGGCGGCGAAAATGAATGACTTGATTGCCAGACACCCAATGGATGGTGTGCGGTTTACAAAGCCAGTTCGTGCTGTGGATGATATAAAGTTTCTTACTTGCGATGACCAACAACGTTTTCTTGAAGTTGCCCAGCGTTCCCACAACTATAACCAATACGCCCTTATCCTCGAAACAGGCTTGCGTACTGGCGAAATGATTGGATTAACTTGGGATGCGATTGACTTTGAAAAACGAACACTTACGGTCAACAAGACTTTGGAGTTTAGGCACGCTCAAAAATACTGGCGTGCAGGTCCTCCAAAGACTCAACAGAGTTATCGCACAATTCCCTTGACGAACAGAGCCTACGATATTCTGAAAAGCATTTGGGATAGCCGGGATAACAGGAAAGAGTCTCCCTTGCTTTCACAGACGCTTGAATACATAGACAGGCGCACAGGCACAACCTCACAGCTTGTTATGCGTGACCTTGTTTTTATCAACTGGCGTACAGGAGAGCCAGCGAAGAACAGCTCCTATGATACCCACCTTTACAAGCTCTGCGACGAAGCAGGGATAAATCGCTTTTGTATGCACGCTCTACGCCATACTTACGCCACAAGAGCCATCGAAAGTGGTATGCAGCCGAAAGTGCTGCAAAAGCTATTGGGTCATGCCAGTATCAAGACAACGATGGATAGGTATGTTCATGTAACTACCGATTCGCTCGACCAAGCTGTACGGCAGTTTGAGTCAAAAGGGTTTTCTGACATAAAACTCAATGCGAAAATGGCGTAAAAATGGCGTAGTAGCCGAAAAGCCAAAACCCGAAAACCCTTGCAAATCAAGGAAAAATCGAAGGAGAATGAGTATATATGAAATTAGGTATTGTAGTTTCAAGAAAATCGGCGATTTCTTAACGCAGTTTTAACGGAACGCTAACAGGGGCGCGAAAGAGCCCTCCCCCTTGGGGAAGGTTTTTGCCCATTTTCATGGGCTTTATCGTCATTCTGCACAACAATCCCCCTTAAATTTCTGCCTATTGCGAATTGAATTGTTCGGTGACCGGTGATAAATTTAGGTTGGTATTTACCGAAAAGTGGTGAAACGGAGGGGTTTTTAAGATGAAACGATGGTTTTCCGGGCTTTTAGCGGCGGTTATGGTGCTGCTTTTGCTGCCGGCGTCTGCCAGCGGCGAGGATCCGAAGTACTATGTCTCTTTGGACAGCACAGCAACATCTGCCGAAGTAAATAAACCAGTGTCGGTGGCGCTGTTCATGGGTCAGGATCCGGGGGATCTGGCCTACAATACCTTCTTTTTCCAGTTCTCCTATGACGCGGAAAAGCTTGATTTCGCAAACGCAGCCATCGGCAACAGCAGTGAAACTCCCGCCATTATCAACGACAACTCTGACGCTGGATTGCTGACCATAGGCGGCTACGGAGAAGTGCGCTCCGACAGTTCTATCATGCTGAATTTCACCGTAAAGGCCGCCGGTGAGGCCACTGTGAAATTGGTCAAAGCACAGATGGACGTCCGCGCCAACGCGGCAAAGGACGCCCAAACTGCCAGTGTACCGGCCGATCAAAGCGGCACGGTGACGATCCTGTGCGGCGGCTTCCCTGTTGTGCTTCCGGATTGTGCCACCGGTGCCGCTTATGTGACTGAAAACGGCGACTACACCTTCACCGCCGATCCCGGCTATAACTACGACTTTTCGGCCACTGTGAATAATGAAAAAGTTGACATCATCAACAACGACGACGGCAGCTATACGATCGAAAATGTCACCGGCAAGCTGGTCATCAGCGCCAACAGCACACCCACTGTCAAAACCTACGCGGTGACCGTCGAGGGCGACGGCTCCGACGATGTCAACGCCCCCACTTCCGCAACGCATGGGCAGGAGTACACCTTCACGGTCACGCAGGCCGCCAACTACGACTACGCGGTGGCCGTAACGGTGAACGGCCAGCCGGTGACGTGCACTGTCAGCAGCAGCGGCCGCCTCTATACCTATACGATCCCGGCGGCGTCTGTCACCGGCCCGGTGGTCATTACGGTGAAGAAGGCCCCGCAAAGCGGCACCACGCAAATCGTGCTTACGGGCAGCGGCACCGCCGATGTCTGGGGTGACGTTACGTCCTATACCGTAAAAAGCGGTGAAGCTTTTACATTCGGTATCAGTCACCAAGAGGGATTTGACTACACGATCACCGTCATGGCCGGCGAGAAAACCCTCACGCTCCAGCGCAACGAAAATGCCAGCACTTACACCATTCCCGGGGGCTACATCAAGGGCGGCATTATCATGGTGAGCATCACCAAAACGGCGCAGCTTGCAATGACGGTGAACGCAGCCGAGTATGTAAAGCTCATAAATGGCAATGCCGTGTGGCTCATCACCGCTGTGCCGGAAACAAAGCTCCCTGCGACCAAGTCCCTCTATTACGGTGATACGGCCATGTTCTGGTCAGAGAAATACGAAGCCTATGCCTGGCTACTGGTGGACAAGGGTACGGCGGCCGGTATCGCCGCCGCGGCGAAATCCGCGATCTCCGTTAAGGGCAACTCCACTGTGTCGGTATCCTACAGCGGCGACGTCAATGGCACGGGCCATATCGACATCAACGACGCCCAGTATATCTACGACCTATATAACGCCAAGCATTCCGCACTTGACATGGAGAAGTTCCTCCGCTGCGATGTCAACGGTGACCGCGAAGTTAACGTCGAAGACGTACGAATGGTTGTCAGCCTGCTGCTGCGCTGATAAGTTAAAAGAGAAGCGCCTGAAGGGCGCTTCTCTTTTTCTTGCCGGTCAAAAAGCTTGCGAAAGCCGTTATGCAAGGCTCCACGGCGAAAGCCACGGGGCTTTCTGTCAGGACTCCATGTGTTTGCCCAGAAAGGACGCCACGGTCTGGGCAAGCTTACACTCCGTCTCCCCCGCCGGCTTGCCGTCGGGAGAGAGAAAGAGCACCGCGCCCAGCACGTCGCCGCCGCAGAGAATAGGTGCCGCCACAGCGGCCCGGAACTGCTCGTTCTCATCGCTGACGGCCACACCCTCGCCGCAGTAGAGGCCACGCTGGTCCATGACCTGCTCCAGCGCAGGGGAGACAGGCTTGCCCAGCAGTTCCTTCTTCCCCGCCCCGGCGATGGCGATGACCGCATCGCGGTCGGTAACAGCGGCTGAAAAGTCCGTGCTGCGGCTGAGGGTATCGCAGAACTGTGCGGCGAACTCCTCCAACCCGCCGATAAGGGAATACTTCTTGAAAATAACCTCGCCGTCACGGGTGGTGTATATCTCCAATGGGTCGCCGTTGCTGATAACATTGGCACGAAAGACCTTGTCCGGACGCATTTTTGCGCTTTGGACGATGGTAATGGTTGAGATATCTCCCGTGCCGTCAGGAAAATTTACGGTATCCTCCACGATAGCCATGGCGGCAACGGAGTCCTCCTCATGCGGCAGCTCTCCGCAGCGGAGCAGACAGTCAATGTCGGCTTTCAGCCGAATTTCCAGATGATCCTCGTAGACCGTAATTTTCTCAATGATAAGCTGTAGATCCTTGCGGTCAAGATGTTCCTTGCTTAGCAGGTCATCAAAGACCTCCATGGCGGTTTTCGCCGCACGGTTCACTTGGATAATGGTATTGCGTTTGTCCGCCGCCATTTGAAGCTGATTTTGCAAGCCGTTGATGCGCTGAATCAGGTCATGCTCCAGCTCGTCATAGGTCTCCTCCAAAATGGCCTCCTGCTCCGGGTGCCGCGCCATATCCCGGATACGCTGGCGCTTGGTGGCTTTCAGTTCCTCCTGTGCGTCCAGCAGCAGGGTTTCCAGATTCTCCGCAGTGCGTTCCGTTTCACTTATGTCCTCCTGCTCGTGGGCAAGGTCGGCGTTGAGACGCTCCAGCATATTGGCGGAGTTGTCCTTTACCTTTTTGAGATACAGCTTCATCAACTCGTCCAGCTTGTCCACCCGGATGTGGTGGCTGGTGCAGCCGGACAGTCCCCGGCGGTGATAGGTGCCGCAGGTGTAGGCAGGGTGCAGATCCCGGCGGCTCATAGCAAACATGGGACTGCCGCAGTCACCGCATTCCAGAAAACCTGAGTACACATTGTCATTGATTTTCTTCCCGCGGTAGTGGTTGGTAGAGCGCTGTTCCCGCAGGGCGCGGACGGTGGCAAAGGTGCGGTAGTCGATGATGGCCTGATGGTGGTGTTCAATAACAATGTGTTCCAACTCATCCCGCTTGACATCCTTACCATTGATTTTGGCACGGGTGTACTTGCCCTGCCGCAGGGTTCCGATGTAAAAATCATTGTCCAGAATACCCTGCACCGTAACAATAGCCCAGTCCTTTTTCACCGTGCGGCGGGATTCCTCCCCCTCCGCCTCTTTGCGAAGCTGCTCTGACATCCGAGGGGTGGGCACACCAGTATCTGTCAGGTGGTTGGCGATTTTCTTATATCCCCAACCGTCCAGATAGAGCCGGAAGATTTCCCGCACGATCTCCGCCTCCGTGGGGACGATCTCAAACTGCTTTTGTTTGTTGAGAATGTAGCCATAGGGCGCGGCGCACAGCCACGCGCCGTCTGCCTGACGGCGGCGGATGACGGACTTTACCTTCTTGCTGGTGTCCGTCACCGGCATTTCGTTGATGAGAAATTGGAACTGGATTTTCAGCCAGTCATCGTCGTTTGGGAAGTCAATGTTGTCCCCGATGGAGATGATACGTACGCCGGCGTCCCGCAGATCCTCCAACTCCACCAAACCGCGGGAATTGCGGCGGGAGAAACGGGAGAAGTCTTTGACAATAAGAATGTCGTACTTGTGGCTCATCAGCCCTCGCCGCATTTCCTGATAACCCTCCCGCTGCTCGAAGGTATAGCCGGAGCGGTCACGATCCTCGTAGAAGGTCAGCGTGCTGTCGGGGAAGCGGTGCTTCACGAAATCTTCGATGATAGCCTTTTGGTTTTCGATAGACACATTGTCGCGATCCAGTTCCTCGTCCACCGAAATGCGTGCGTAGCCCGCGATGGCAAAGCGTTCGATCATAGCTTGTCACCTTTCAGATATGCAGCGATCTGCCGGTCAAATTCAGAGATGTAGTCGGCATCCTGCTTTTTGCGGAATTCCTCGTAAATGGTACCTGCTTTTTTCACTGCCGCCTCGTGGGAGATGCGGCCCTTGCCCTCCAGCACCTTGCGGCGGTTGTTGGTGAGGAACCGGTCTGTCTCCTCCAGCCAGTCCTGCATACTCATGAGTTGCTCGTCCTCGGCCATCAACTCGGCGTAGTCGATGAACATGGTCACAAGACGATTCAAGCGGCTCAATTCTTTTTCGTTCAGGTAGTTTTTGGCCACCAGCGTGTCGCTTTTCAGAATTTTTCCGTCCGGCGCGCCCTTCCAGTTAGTCCTGTCTCTTATACACATCTCCGAGCCCACGAGACTAGGCATGA